>RCNI01000203.1_pt1 | contig 39760 bp, 35 predicted proteins | sample 2041151 | NCBI WGS metagenome assembly RCNI01 (sample SAMN09708214, study PRJNA481090) | feces metagenome | isolation source: feces | place: Antarctica: Albino Rookery
ATGGTGCCCTTTGCCAGGGTGGGATTCTCAAACACGCCCATAGGTCCGTTCCAGACAACGGTCTTTGCAGCCTTAGCGGCAGCAGCGAACTCGGCCTGAGCCTTTTCACCGATGTCGAGACCCATCTTGCCAGCGGGGATTGCGTCGGACATCACGGTCTCAACGGGAATCTCAGCATCGATGGGGTTGGGGAAGGACTCTGCAACGACGGTGTCAACAGGCAGCAGCAGCTTAACGCCCTTAGCCTCAGCCTTAGCCATCATTTCCTTGCAGTAGTCGATCTTCTCATTGTCAACCAGAGAAGCGCCGACATTGTAGCCCTTGGCAGCCAGGAAGGTGAAAGCCATACCGCCGCCGATGATCAGGGTGTCGACCTTCTCCAGAAGGTTGTTGATAACATTCAGCTTGTCGGAAACCTTAGCGCCGCCCAGGATAGCCACGAAGGGACGCTCGGGGTTAGCCAGAGCCTTGCCCATGATGGAAACTTCCTTCTGTACCAGGTAGCCGGAAACAGCAGGCAGGTAATCAGCAACACCGGCGGTAGAAGAGTGTGCACGGTGAGCGGTACCGAAAGCGTCGTTGACAAAGATATCAGCCAGATCAGCCAGAGCCTTGCTCAGCTCGGGATCGTTCTTGGTCTCGCCCTTGATGTAGCGGGTGTTCTCCAGCAGCATCACATCGCCGTTCTTCAGAGCAGCAGCCTTAGCCTTGGAATCCTCGCCGGCAACGTCAGCAGCCATAACGACTTCCTTGCCCAGCAGCTCGGAGATCCGCTCTGCAACGACCTTCAGGCTCAGCTCGGGCTTCCACTCGCCCTTGGGCTTGCCCATGTGGGAGCAGAGGATAACCTTTGCGCCGTGCTCAACCAGATACTTGATGGTGGGCATAGCAGCGACGATACGCTTGTCGGAAGTGATCTTGCCGTCCTTGGTAGGAACGTTGAAGTCACAACGGCACAGAACGCGCTTGCCGCACACGTCGATATCTTCGATAGATTTCTTGTTGTAATTCATAAGTAATTCCTCCAAATTACCGGGGCTTATCCCCGCATTTTTCCATAATCCTGAAAATCAGGGAAGGAGAGCTGCCGCAGCGCCTCATACACCGTAATAGCCACAGCATTACTTAAATTGAGGCTTCGGATGGCAGGAAGCATCGGCAGGCGGACGCAGGATTCTGCGTGCTCATTCAAAAACGATTCCGGCAGGCCCTTCGATTCCTTGCCGAAGAACAGATAACAGCCGTCGGAAAAATGCGCCTGTGTATAGCTCCTGGGAGCTTTTGTGGACAGGCACCACATTTCACGCACATCGTTTTTCTGAAAGAACTCCTCCAGGTTTTCGTAGTCCCGGACAGTGACCTGACTCCAGTAATCAAGACCGGCTCTTCGCACTGCTTTTTCGGAAATATCGAATCCCAGGGGCCGCACCAGATGCAGCACCGATCCGGTGGCCGCACAGGTTCTGGCAATATTTCCGCAGTTCTGTGGGATTTCCGGTTCCACCAAAACAATATTCAGCAAACCAATTTCCTCCAGACAACCGCAAATCAGGATAACCAAAGCCACCCTGTACGCTTCATATTGTATGCCAAACCTTCGAATAAATCAATCTAAAAATAGAAAAAAATCAACATTTCATAGTATTCACATAAAAACTGTCCTATTTTTGCTAAATTTGTATAAATTGCGGACTTGATTTTATCGTTTTCTGGCTTTTTCCCCAAAATTCCGGCGAATCTTTCGGAACAAAAACCGAAAAAACGCAAGATATGTTCTTTCCTTGTGAATAATTGACAATTCCCCGCAGCATGCAGAAGCGGCGCAGATTGCTCTGCGCCGCATTTTTCGGATTATTTTTCGGAAAACTCAGTTTTCCTCTTTCTTTGCATCTTCGATGATTTTTGCCTGATAGGCCTTGGGCACTTCTTCATAGCGCACAAAGCTCAGGGTGAAGGAACCGCGGGCCTGGGTCATCGCGCGCAGGTCGATTGCATAGGTAGTCATCTCTGCCATAGGCACCTCGGCTTCGACAACGGTGTTGCCTTCGTTGTCGGGATTCATGCCCATCACGCGGCCCCGGCGCTTATTCAGATCGCCGATCACGTCACCCATGTAAGTATCCGGTACGGTAACCGCCAGTGCACCGATGGGCTCCAACAGAGTGGGGTTGGCATTGGGCATTGCCTCCTTGAAAGCCAGAATAGCTGCCATCTTGAAGGCCATTTCGTTGGAGTCAACCGGATGATAGGAGCCATCGTACAGCACTGCCTTCAGGCCGACCATGGGATAGCCTGCCAGGGGTCCCTTCTGGACAGCTTCCTGAATACCCTTTTCAACAGCAGGATAGAAGTTGCGGGGAACGCTTCCGCCGAAGACTTCCTCAGCAAAAATCATGCCGTCCTGCTCATCCTGAGGCTCAAAGCGGATCCATACGTCACCGAACTGTCCGGAACCGCCGGTCTGCTTCTTGTGTCTGCCGTGGGCCTCCACCTTTTTCTTGATACGCTCCCGGTAGGCAATCTTTGCCGGGCTGAGGACAGCTTCCACGCCGTAGCGGGATTTCAGTCTGGATACGATCACATCCAGATGCTGATCACCGGAACCGGAAATCACCAGCTGGTGGGTCTCCGGATTATTAACCAGCGTAAAGGACGGATCTTCGTCGTTGAGTCTGTTCAGGCCGGCACCGACTTTGTCGTCCTGTCCCTTGACCTTAGGTGCCACAGCCATGGAGTAGCAGGGCGTTGCATAGGGGATGCCCTTAAGCGTAACAATCTTTCTGGGATCGCAGAGGGTATCACCGGTTTTGACACGCTCCATCTTGCCGATGGCGCCGATATCACCGCAGGTAAGCTCCTTGACTTCGGTTGCCTTTTTACCGGTCATGGTATACAGGCGGCCCAGCTTCTCGGTTTCGCCGGTACGGGCATTGACCAATGTGGTGTCGGAAGTGATCTCGCCGGACAGGACCTTGATAAAGGAGAACTTGCCGTACTGGTCGGAAACGGTTTTCCAGACATAGGCTGTGGGAACGCCGCGGGGCGAAACCACAAATTCTTCGGTCTTTCCGTCAGCCGTGGTGGCCTTGTGGTAGTTGCCTTCCACAGGATTCGGAAGCAGATCCACAATGTGATCCATCAACATCAGGCTGCCCAGACAAGTCGTGCCGGAGCCGCACAGGACCGGGAACATGGACAGAGAATCCACGCCGCTGTGCAGACCCTTGATCATTTCGGCATAGGTAAAGTCCTCGCCGTTGAAGAAGCGCTCCATGAATTCCTCGCTGGTCTCAGCTACGGATTCCTTCAGCGCATCGTGAAATTCATTAATTACCGCAGATTTTCCTTCAGGAACAGGGATCTCCACACGATGGAGGTTCTGCATCTCGTAAGCACGCTTATTCAGCACATCGATGATACCGGTGACCCGCTTCTGCTCATCCCAAATGGGCACTACAACGGGAGCAATCTTATTGCCATAGCGTTCACGCAGAGCATTGAATGTGGCATTGTAGTCAGAATTTTCCTCATCAACCTTGGAGATGTAAATGATACGGGGCATATTCCGCTCTTCGCAATATTTCCATGCCTTCTCAAATCCAACAGTCAGGCCGTCCTTGGCAGAGCAGACAATTACAGCTGCATCCGCGGCACGCAGGGCCTCTACGGTTGCGCCGGAAAAATCGAAGCCGCCCGGAGTATCCAGGACGTTGATCTTGCAGTTATTATATTCCAAAGGAACCACCGAAGTGGAGATAGAGATGTGACGGCGGGTCTCCTCAGCATCGTAGTCACAGACGGTGTTGCCATCTGCATTCTTTCCCATACGGACAATGGCTCCGGTCACGTAGAGTAAGCTCTCTGCCAGAGCAGACTTACCGCTGCCACTGTGGCCGAGAAGGCAAATGTTTCGAATAGCGTTGGCTGTGTACATATTGATTTTTCTCCTTTCGGGAAGGTCAGTCCCTCCATTGGCTTGCTGCAGGCAAGGAAGCTCAAATCGCTTCCGGATGCTGCAATGAGGATATTATACACGAAAGTTACTCACATTTCAATGCCTTTTTTCGTCAAAGTGCAAAAAATGGCAGTTCTATCGGAGGACGTTTGTTTTTCTGTGCAAAACACACAAAAGACAGGTGTTCAAAGATAACACACTGCACAAAGTATTTTTTCTGTCGTTTTCGCCCGAAAAACACTTCCCGGCGCACCGTCCGCAGATTTCTTTCGTTTCCCGAAAATTCGTCATTTTGGCAATTGGAGATGTCTCTCCGCACGCCTCTTCCCGGGTCATTTCTTCTCTGTCTGGCGTACACAAATGCCCTCCCCGGCCTTACAGAACCGGAGAGGGCATTTAACAGATATTGACTTTTCAGATCATTCTGGTCCACTCGGTAACCAGAAGTCCGGGAATCATCCATGCCACTTCAAACAGCAGCAGGTTACTCGGAGACAGCAGTTCTGTGTTTCCCAGCACCGCCAGAATGCCCACAATGATCAGGCCCACGATGCCCGCAAACATATGCAGTGCCGCGCCGAACCGCAGCGAAGTCCGCAGTGCCTTTGCACCCGTAATGGCAAAAGCCGCAGGAGCAAGACCATCCTGAGTCGTCAGTGCCAGTGCAGGTGCATCTTCATCTGCAGTCCGCTCAGACAGCTCGCTTCTGGTGGCCCGGTCCGGGAACTCCATTCTGCGGGTATTGATGCCGAACTTGCTCCGCAGGAAGCTTTCTGTCAGCATAAAATCACGGCTGGTCAGGACCGGAGTCAGGCTCCGGTAACCGCAGAGGGTTGTCAGCCCTGCAGCGCTGGATCTTGCCTTATTGTAGGTAATGGCAAAAACACCGGACAGTTCACCGTCAATGGCCACGTAAACTGCCTGATTGACTCTCGTTCCCTCCGGCATATCCACGCCCATTTCCTGCAGGAAGGGCAGCACGCCCACCAGTACAGGCTCGCCGCAGACTTCGCCGCCCAGTCCGCCGCTGTCATAGCTGCGAAGGTTTTCCACATCGTAATGGATGCCGTTCCGGCTTTCCAGCAGCTGATCAAACACCGGGGTCAGGCCGCCGCCTTCTGCGGCAATCAGTGCGCAGCCATAGGCCACGACCTGATCCGGATCCCGGGTTCCGTAGAATTTCACACCGTTCATCTTTACGGAACCGGCAGGGAAAATGTCCGCATCGCTCAGAGGCACAGCCGCAGCGCCGCTCATTCCCACAACGCCCCGCCAGCCGCAGAGCACAGTTCCCAGCCCGTGGAGCCGCTTTTCCAGAATATCCGCAGGACGGCTCATGGCAATAAACGCAGTCACAGGCACAGCCGCCAGCAGAGCCGCAGCAGCTGCATGTACACCAAAGCTCAGACTTCTGTGCAGCGCACCGGCACCCAGTCCGATGCACAGTGCCACCGCCATAGCAGACAGGCTGTAGACAGAAAGTGTTTTCTCCGGTGCAGAAGACTCCTGATAGGTATCCATGAAGTCCTCAACTTCGCCTTCTCCCCGGAGGAATCCCGGACGGCTCTGATAGAAACCGGGGGTTTTCACCACGCTGTCCAGGCGGATTGCCTTGCGCAGGGTGTCCATCTGCCCCATTTCGGTTCTTCTGCGCTGAATTTCCGCCCAGATTGCCATGGACATTTCCAGGCTGAAGGCAGCACAGAAAGGCAGTTCCATGGCTTTCAGGCCCAGAACACCGTCCGCTGCGCAGACCACGAAGGTCACCAGCAGCAGCGTATTCATGGAGAATTTTCCATGAAACAAATCCGATGCACCATCAATCAGGCGGTAGGCACCCAGCAGCGCCGAAAGCAGCATGGCCAGCACCTGACCATATACCATCAGCGGCATCCACTTATCCGCCAGACATCCCAGACTGTTGCACACCAGCAGACCAGCAGACAGCAGCACCACCAGGGCATTCATAAACAGCGTGATCTGGAGCTTTCCCAGCCCCAGCTCCGACAGGTCGTAGTACCGCTTTTCAGGTCCCGCCACCAGTTTCCGCTTCAGTTCCTTCAGCCGCGAACCGGGATGAAATACAATCGGTTCCGGCGGGACATACTGCCCCATGGGGACCTCGTATTCCGGCTCCCAGTCTTCTGCAAAGGGTTCCTTTCCGTCAGTTTCCTCCGCTTCCGGATTGGTTTCTTCCGGTTTCAGATCAAGCTCACCCAATGGCTCCATGCGACGGGTTTCTTCCAGATTCTCCGGCATTTCCGAAATCTGCCTGACCACGTCATCCAGCCGGATGGTATCTCCTTCCAGTTCAGCTTCCCGGGGATTCTGTTCTTCCTCCGGTTCCGTTTCCGGCTTCGCTGTCGGTTCTTCTTCCGTCATCTGCGCATCTTCCACAGGTGCTCCGGCAGTTTCCTCCGGCTGCTCCTGCGGGGTTTCCGGCACAGGTTCCTCCTCTGCAGGAGGTTCATCCGGTTCGCCGCGGCCGAATTCCTTCAGGATGCTCTCCAGAGTGAATATCTCTTCATCCGGATATTCCTGATCATTTTTCCGTTCTGACATTTGTGCTCACGCTCCTGTCACTGTAATCTCTGACGAACTGCCTCATAAAGCAAAATGGATGCAGCATTGGATGCATTCAGAGAATTGATCTGGCCTTTCATGGGAATATGAACAATGACATCACAGTTTTTCCGGACAAGCTGGCTCATGCCCTCTCCCTCGGAGCCAATGACAATGGCAGCAGGGCCGGTCAGATCCGCCTTGTACATGGGAATGGAACCTTCTGCAGCGGTACCAAACACCCACACGCCTTTTTCCTTCAATTCCTTGATAGTCGCATTGATGTTGGTCACTCTGGCTACCTTCATGTATTCCACAGCGCCGGCGGAAGCCTTGGCAACCACCGCCGTCAGGCCCACAGAACGACGCTTGGGAATGATCACGCCATGGGCACCAGCACATTCAGCCGTTCTGAGAATTGCGCCCAGATTATGGGGATCGGAAAGTTCGTCGCAGATAATCAGCAGCGGCTGTTCTCCCCGGTCGGCAGCTGTCTGCAGAATATCATCAATCGTTGCATATTCGTGTGCCGCAGCCAGTGCAATCACGCCCTGATGCGAACGGGTAACGCTCATAGCGTCAAGCTTCCGGCGGTCCACAGGCACCACAACTGCGCCTGCATCCTTGGCCTGCGCAGCCAGCCGCTGCAGTCCCCGGTCGGTTTCTCCCTCAGCAATAAATACTTTATCTATGGTACGTCCGCTTTTCAGCGCTTCCTGCAAAGCATTGCGTCCTTCCAGCTGTCCTTCTGCCTCTTCCGGGGCGGGGGCAGGTGCCGCGGGACGGTATCTTCCATCTCTCATAGCAATTCATCTCCATATAAAAGGTAATATATATGGGAATTATAGCAGATTATTCCCATATCCACAACCAGAAATTGCATTCTCGGAAAAATTATTGCCATTATCCGGGAATTTACAGAAAATTTACCCATTCTCAGGCTCCGGTTCGTTGCGAAGCGGCAGGGAATGTGATATGATGTGCGCGATAGTCTGAATTTATTTTAAGGAGGAGCAATCCTATGGATGAAAATCACAGAGACAATCCCGGCGGAAAAAATCCTAACGGAAACAAGCCGTCCCGCGGAAGTATCTGGATTCCTTTGATTATCACACTGGCCGTGGTCCTGCTGTTCAGCGGCGTGCGCAACATAATTGCCAACAGTCAGCGTGTGGAGACCACTTACTCCGATTTTCTCAAGGCAAAACAGGATGGCCAGCTGGCCGAAGTGGAGCTGCGCGGAGACCGGATCATTTACCTGACCAAGGAAGAGGCTGAAAAACCCGCCTCCCGTCAGACCGCCTGCTATACGGGTCTTCCCTGGGGCGGCGACCAGGCAGCGCTGGCAGCCGAACTGCACAGCCAGGGTGTTTCCGTCAACAGTCCCATCGTCGAGGACAACTCCACCATTATGATGCTGCTGGGATATGCGCTGATGATTGCCGTCACATTTCTGATGTTCAACATGCTCTCCCGCAAAATCGGCGGTGGAGAGGCCATGGGTGCATTTGGAAAATCCAAGGCAAAGGTTTATATGGAAAAGCAGACCGGCGTTACCTTCGCCGACGTAGCCGGTCAGGATGAAGCCAAGGAATCCCTGCAGGAAATCATTGATTTTCTGCACAATCCCCAGAAATACACTGCCATCGGCGCAAAACTGCCCAAGGGTGCCCTTCTGGTCGGTTCTCCCGGCACCGGCAAAACCCTGCTTGCAAAGGCCGTTGCAGGAGAAGCCGATGTTCCCTTCTTCTCCATCTCCGGTTCCGACTTTGTGGAAATGTTTGTCGGCATGGGCGCAAGCCGTGTGCGGGATCTGTTCCAGCAGGCCGCCAAAGTTGCCCCCTGTATCATCTTCATCGATGAGATCGATGCCGTCGGCAGAACCCGTGATGCCAAGTTCGGCTCCAACTCCGAGCAGGAGCAGACTCTGAACCAGCTGCTGCACGAAATTGATGGCTTCGAGCCTTCCAAGGGTATCGTCTGTCTGGCCGCCACCAACCGCCCGGAAATTCTGGACAAGGCACTGCTCCGCCCGGGCCGTTTTGACCGTCAGATCATCGTGGACCGTCCCAATCTTCAGGGCCGTCTGGATACACTGAAAGTCCACACCCGGAAAATCAAGCTGTCTGAGGATGTGGATCTGAAGAAGATTGCCCAGGCAACCGCAGGCGCTGTGGGCGCAGATCTGGCAAATCTGGTCAACGAAGCCGCACTTCGTGCCGTTCGTCTGGGCCGGATGGCCGTCAATCAGGAGGACCTTCTGGTTTCCTTCGAGACCGTCATCGCCGGTACCGAAAAGAAGAACACCGTTCTGACCGATACGGAAAAGCGGCTGGTTGCCTATCATGAGGTAGGCCATGCCCTGATTGCCGCTCTGGAAAAGCACTCCCAGCCCGTTTCCAAAATCACCATTGTCCCCCATACCACCGGCGCTCTGGGCTACACCATGCAGATGCCGGAGGAAGAAAAATTCCTCAATACCTCTGACGAGCTGATGACCGAGCTTCGAACTCTGGTAGGCGGTCGTGCCGCTGAGCAGCTGGTATTCGGAGTCAAAACCACCGGCGCAGCCAACGACATTCAGCGTGCCACCGCACTTGCCAGAAATATGGTTTCCCAGTACGGCATGAGCGAAAAGTTCGGTCTGATGGGTCTGTCCTCCGTGCAGAACCAGTATCTGGACAACCAGGCATACATGGACTGTTCCCAGCAGACTGCTGCTGAGGTTGACAAAGAGGTGCAGCAGCTGCTGCACGTGGTCTACCAGGATGCTCTGCGGATTCTGAAAGATCACCGGGCACTTCTGGATGAGATTTCCCTGTTCCTGCTTTCCAAAGAAACCATCACCGGCGATGAATTGATGGCCTTTGTCAACGCAGCCGAGCATCCCGCTTCTGCAGAACTCCCTGCTGATTCTCAGGAAGCCAACCATAACGACGAATAACGCCTTTTTAAAACAACAATCCCCCGCTTCAGCCTCAGGCACCGAAGCGGGGGACTTTTGTATGTATCGCAGGCAGCTCGTCAGATTCAGCAAAGCTGCGATCTCCGAACAGGATTTGACAGCCGTTTTCTCAGAAGTCTTCTTTCCGGTTGTCTCATAGCAATCCTACATAGCAAACTGCCATCCTACACAGCAAACTGCCGGGACTGCGCATAATTTTTCATAAGATTGCAACAACATCCATAATTTCAGAATCGACTAAAAAAACAAAAAGTAGGCTATTTAGACAATACACACCCATTCGAACGTGCTATTATAATGATATATGGAAGCCCATATCATCGAATGGTCCCATATTTTCGTTCCCTTATCCCCGGAATTTTCCCGGGGTAAGACCTACAATTCGCTTAAACACCTTACAATAATAACTCTGATCCGGGAAGCCTACGGAAATCGCAATTTCCGCCAGGGAATAGTCCGTTGAAAGCAGCAACTGCTTGCTTTCCTCCACCCGGATCTGACACAGATATTCCCGGAAGCTGACACCGGTGACCTGACGGAACAGCGAAGAAAAATAACCGGGGCTGAGCTGGACATGCTCTGCAACCACATTCAGCTCCAGGTGCTCATTATAGTGGTCTGCGATGTAGCGCATGGCGTTTCGGATATTCAGATTGCCCTTGTCCCATTCGCAGAACATGGCACTCATGAAGTTTTCCACCACTTCCTGAATCTGCAGGCACAGGTTGTCCAGATCCTGCTCGTGATACAGTGCCGGGAGCAGCTTGTTGTTCAGCTTATAGATGATGTCCGCCCGTGCGCCGCCGTCCATCGCCATTCTGGAAAGCAGCGTGGTCAGTTCGATGGCCCGGATGCGCACCAGCTCCAGGTCACCGCCCTGGCTGAACAGCACAAATCCGATTAATTCGTTCAGAAGTCCCTTGACTTCCCGAATGTTTCCGGTGCGAACCTTGGTCAGAAGTTCTTTTTCCTTGCGGTAGAAATACTCGGAGGATGCAATCTGATTCTGTCCCTTGTAGCGCTGGATCGTTTCGTTGATTTTGGATTGCTGATAGATTTTTTCCTGATTTTCCAGCATTAAGGCCCGTTCTCCACCCATCAGCGGCAAAAGCAGATGGTCCAGAAGCTTTTTCAGCAGCTGCACTCTCGGCGGAGTCACCACCTCAAGTCCACCGAGCTCATCGTACAGCTCCAGAGACCGGGTGGCCGTCAATCCGTATTGTTCAGCCAGATCGCTGACCAATGTAGTGTCCGGCTTATCCATCAGGAACGGTCCGACAATCACACAGCCCAGAAGCGTATCCCGGACCGCCAGCGGAAACGCAATGTGGTTCAGGCTTGCCAGGCAGGGAAAAATGTAGGCTTCTCCGATTTCCTGTGCTCTCTGTCCGGCTTTTATCATCGCCTGCCTGCAGAGCTTTCCGGTCGATTCTGTTTTCTTCATCAGGCTGCAGAAGCTCGCTTCTCTGCCAAAGGACTGCAGCAGATTTCCTTCGTTGTCAAACAGCTGAATGGGGATGTTGGTGTACTCCTGCAGCGTCTGAAGGATATCTCTCAGCCGTTCTTCTGAAATACAGGAATAAATTCCATTTCCCATGAATGGCACATCCTTTATTTTTGACAATTTATCAGAGTAAATTACCATTACTTTGTCTTCAGCCCCCATTATAGTGGCTGAAGCACAAAAATGCAATCCGCAGTTTTGACAATCGGTTGCATATTTCTCTCTTTTATACTGCGGAATCCATTCCGAGTATATATATAAATTCAGCAAGGTGCTTTGGATCGGCATTCTGCTGAATACACATAATTCAGGAGGATTACTATTATGGATTTACAGGAAATTTCCATCCAGCTTCAGGCCGGTAAGGTCAAGAACGTCAAGGCTCTGGTTCAGCAGGCCATCGACGAGGGCATTCCCGCAAAGCAGATTCTGGAGCAGGGCCTGCTGGCAGGTATGGATGTTGTCGGCGAAAAGTTCAAGAACAACGAAGTCTTCGTTCCCGAAGTTCTGGTTGCAGCCCGCGCCATGAACGCAGGTGCCACCATGCTCAAGCCTCTGCTGAACGCAGACGGTGTCAAGTCCAACGGCCGCGTTGTCATCGGCACCGTTAAGGGCGACCTGCACGACATCGGCAAGAACCTCGTCAAGATGATGCTCGAAGGCAAGGGTCTGGAAGTCATCGACCTGGGCAGCGACGTTGCTCCCGAAGCTTTCGTCAAGACCGCTCAGGAACAGAACTGCAGCGTTATCTGCCTGTCCGCTCTGCTGACCACCACCATGGGTGCCATGGGTGAGGTTGTCAAGGCTGCCGAAGCTGCCGGCATCCGCGATAAGGTTAAGATCATGGTTGGCGGCGCTCCTGTTACCGACGCATTCTGCAAGCAGATCAATGCTGACGCCTACACCGCTGATGCCGCTTCCGCTGCTGAAGTTGCTGTAAAGTTCTGCGAGGTCTGATTCTGTGGACACCGAAATGTTGATTCAGGCAGTTCTGTCCTGCGGTGCCTGCAAGGCTGCAGCACTGACCGGCGACCAGATCGTCCTGTCTGAGCATTTTCGCACAATCTGCGAGAGCAATCAGTGTGGGGGATTTGGAAAATGCTGGATGTGCCCGCCTTACGTCGGCCCCGTGGACGAAGTAATGGCGCAGGTCCGCCGCTACCCCAATGCCGTTCTGTACCAGACCATTTCTGAAATTGAAGACAGCTTTGACATAGAAGGTATGTTTGAAGCAGGTGCAAATCATGCGCAGATCAGCCAGAAGGTCAACGCAGCGGTAAAGCCTCTGATCGACGGTGAATTTCTTCATCTTTCCTGCGGCGGCTGCCATCTCTGCGAAACCTGTGCCAAAGTTGAAAACAAGCCCTGCCGGATGCCTGACAAGGCACTTGCCGGCATGGAAGCTTACTGCATCGATGTATACCAAACTACCAAAGGCACACCGCTGAAATACATCAACGGTCAGAACACCGTTACCTATTTCGGCATTGTTTTGTATGGAGCATAAAGCTATGGCAATTGTCACAGTCCTTCGGGACGGGAAAAAATATACGCAGACATTTGAACCGCCCAAGTCTCTGGATTCAGCTCTGGAGGAACTGGGTCTGCAGATTCCTCACCCCTGCGGGGGCCGGGGAAAATGCGGCAAATGCGCTGTCACGCTTTCGGGAGCTGTTTCTGCGCCCACAGAGGCGGAAGCCCGGCTGGGTGTCCGGCTGTCCTGCTGTACAACGCTGCTGGGAGATACCACCGTGTATCTGCCTGACAGCTCTGGAATGGAACAGATTCAGCTGTCCGAAGCAGCCACCGGTTCCAATCCCATGGACGGAACCTACGCTGCTGCCGTGGATATCGGCACCACAACGCTTGCTCTGGCCCTGTATGATCTGAAAGCCGGCACACTGCTGGCCCAGACCTCCATGGCCAACCCCCAGGGCTCCGTAGCTGCCGATGTCATCGGACGGATTCAGGCCGCCATGGACGGTTCCCTGGAAAAGCTCTGCGGCATGATTCAGTCGGCGATTGAAACCCTGCTGACCCGTGCCTGCGAGAAATCAGCTCTGTCCAGATCCGATGTGGATCTGCTGATCCTGACCGGCAACACCACCATGCTTTACCTGCTGACAAACAGGGATCCTTCCTGTCTGTCCTGCGCACCTTTTCAGGCAGATACGCTGTTTGGGGAAGAAGTTCAGCTGCTCGGACGCAGAACCTATCTGCCTCCCTGCATGAACGCTTTCGTAGGTGCGGACATTACCTGTGCTGTTCTGGCCAGCGGAATGTGTTCCCATGAGGAAACCTCCCTGCTGTGCGACATCGGTACCAACGGCGAACTGGCTCTGTGGAAGGACGGAAGACTTTATGTCACCTCCACCGCTGCAGGTCCTGCCTTCGAAGGTGCCGGTATCAGCTGCGGCTGCGGCAGTATCCGCGGCGCTGTGGACCGTGCGTGGGTGGAAAACGGCACACTGAAGATTCACACCATCGGCGATGCGGCTCCTGTAGGTGTCTGCGGCTCCGGTCTGATTGACCTGATTGCCGCCGGACTTGCGCTTGAGGAGATCGACGAAACCGGTGCTATGGAGGAACCCCTGCAAATCGGCAGCGGCACCGCCCTGCAGAAGGGGGATATCCGTGCCGTACAGCTGGCAAAAGCTGCCATTGCCGCCGGCATGAGCACCATGATGAAGGTTGCAGGCATTACCCCCGGAGACATCTCCCGGCTGTATATTGCCGGCGGCTTCGGCAGCCACCTGAACATCGCCAGCGCCGTTGCAATCGGACTGATTCCCGAAGCATTTCTGGACAAGGTCACGGTGATTGGAAACGGCTCTCTGGCCGGTGCTTCCGCCATGCTGCTGGACCGGAATCTGCAGGCTCAGGCAGCCGCCATTGCCGCAAATTCCACACATGTCAATCTGGGCGGAAATCCCGTCTTCAACGAGCAGTACATCGAGCAGATGTTCTTCCCGGAGAGTGACTGATTCCGCCGCACATACCTGTCCATCATAAGTTCAGGGCTTCCTCCCTGCAGAGGAAGCCCCTTTTCGGACTGCAATATGTAATTACATCTATACACTTTTAGGATATGAGGTATTATCATGACACATCGCGAACGTTTTATCAAAACTCTCAAATGTGAAAAAATCGGCGGTCAGGTACCTACCTTCGAGCTTGTCTTCTTCCTGACGATGGAAGCTTTCCGAAAGGTCCACCCTTCCCATCGTGTGTTCAGCCAGTGGGACCAGATGTCTGCCCATGAGCAGGACCTGCAGATCACCGACCTGGCAGAAACCTACATTATGACTGCTGAAAGATATGACCACAGTGCTATTTTTGTCCACGGCGGCCCTGACTATACCATTGAAACCTTCCAGCGCGTTCTGGAGCGGATCCGGGAGCTGTCCGGCGACGAATACTATCTGATGGCCCACGGCGACCCCACCTTCGCCATTCCCAACGGCGACAACATGATGGAGTTCTCTGCCAGAATGTTCGAAGATCCCGATTCCATGCACGAAGAGGCCAAGCGGAATCTGGAGCACGCCGTGAACTTCGCTCAGAAGATCACCGATATGGGCCACCTGCTGGATGGCTGGACCCTTTGCTCCGACTACTGCTTCAACGTCAATCCTTTTTACAGCCCGGATATGTTCGGTGAATTCATCGCCCCCTACCTCAAGGAAGTCATTTCCGAATACCACAAGCAGGGCTACTATGTCATCAAGCACACCGACGGCAACATCATGCCCATCGTCAAGCAGATGGCTGACTGCGGCCCTGATGCCATTCACTCTCTGGATCCCCAGGGCGGTGTATCCATCCCCGAAGTCCGCAAGATCATCGGCGACGACATCTGCCTGATTGGCAACGTCAACTGCGGCCTGCTGCAGACCGGCTCGGAAGAGGAGTACCAGGAAGATGTCATGCGCTCTCTGCGTGAAGGCATGGAGCGTGGCTATGGCTATGTGTTCTGCACCTCCAACTGTGCCTACACCGGTCTGTCTCTGGACCGCTACGAGGGTATGATTGACATCTGGCGCAAGTACGGCAACTACGAAAACTACGACCAGAATTTTCGCCGCTGATTCTGCGGCGCTTTCTTAACAGGAGGAAGCTATGAAAATTACAACTCATCAGGAAACTGACCTTTGGGAATTCAATCTTGCAGTTACCAAGCGGCAGACACAGAAGGTAATTTTCCAGCCCCGGATCCTCTGCTGGTACAGTGACCGGGAATTCCGCAGGGAACCGCTGCCCGCTCCCTACACCGGCATGAGCGCCTCCCAGCTTTACAAGGCTCTGGGCGTTTCCAACCGGGTTTATGACTACTGCGCCTGCTTCCAGACAGAATGCGACGGTCTGACCCATGAAACCAGGCAGCTCGACCCCATGCGGTATATGGACATCACCCATACTCCGAAGGGTGATCTGACTGCCATCTGGCGCAAAAACACCAGCAATCCCGGAACTTACTTTGAGAAATGGCCGGTGTGCAGCGAGGACGATCTGGCCATTCATCAGTGGATCATGGAGAACTCCAGATGGAAGTTCAACATGGACGTGTACAATTCCATCAAGGAAGAGTGGGGCTTTGCCGGTGCGCCTCAGGCTTACTTCGACCGGGTCAATGTGCAGAATCTGATGCACAACACCATGGGCATCGAAGGCGGTCTGTTCGCACTGTACGACTACCCGGAAACCATCGACAAGTATTTTGCCGCCATGCACGAGTTCCAGGACCGGATGATCGACTGCTTTATCGACTCCCCTCTGGAAATTGCCAACTTCGGCGACAATATCCACTGCGGTATGCTTCCGCCGAACCTGTTTGAGAAATATGTTCTGCCGGAATACCAGTACCGTACAGACAAATTCCGCTCTGCCGGTATTTTCACCAATGCTCACTGGGATGGCGATGTCAAAACGCTGCTGCCCTATGTTCAGGCCACCGGTCTGGACGGCATCGAAGCCGTTACGCCCAAGCCGCAGGGTGATGTCACCCTCAAGGAGGTCCGTCAGGCCTTCGGTGACAAGGTTTTCCTCATGGACGGCGTGGCTGCACTGCTGTTTGACCCGAACCTGTATCCCATTGAGGATCTGGAAAATCAGACCAGAGAATGTCTGGATCTGTTCGGCGGTCACCTGATTCTGGGCATTTCCGACGAAATGGCCTCCACCGGCACTCTGGACCGGATTATCCGTGTCCGGGATATCGTAGACGAATACAACGCGCAGATTATCGAATAACATCCGCCAAAGGTGCAGTTCTTTCCGGACTGCACCTTTTCCGGATTTGACAATCATTCCGGGAATGTTTATAATTTCAATAGGAGAAACTACATGAAAAGAGGAGAATCCATGCACAAACGACCGAATATTCTGTTTTTCTTCCCGGATCAGCACCGGGGAGACTGGATGCCCTTTGACCGGGAAACCTTCCGGAAAATAGGTCTGGAATCACTCCCCGTCCATATGCCTGTGATCCGGCGCATGATGGATCAGGGCGTAACATTTATCAACACCATGTCCCCTTCCCCTCTGTGCGCCCCCGCAAGAGCCTGTCTGGCCTCTGGCAGACGCTATGAGGCCTGCGGTGTCCCCAACAATGGCTACGACTATGATCCTCAGGTTCCCACCTTTTACAGTGTCCTCAGAGATGCGGGCTACAGTGTCGGCGGTGTAGGCAAGTTTGACCTGCACAAAAAAACCATGGACTGGGGCCTTGACGGCTGGGTGGACCTTCTGGGGCAGATTGGCTTTACCGAAGCCATCGACAACGCCGGGAAATTCGATGCTGCCATGTCCGGAAAAGAAAAACCTGCCGACCCCTACATGGCAGAGCTGCACAGACAGGGCTGGGCCGAATACCACGCCGACAATATCATGACCCGCCGGCTCAGTACGGAGCCTACCGAACTTCCGGAGGAACTGTACTGCGATAACTGGATCGGCAAAAACGCCTGTGACATGGTCCGTGGCTTTGATTCTGAAAAGCCCTGGTTCCTGCAGATCAACTTTGCCGGTCCTCACAATCCCTGGGACGTTACCCGGCGGATGTGGGACAGCTGGAAGAATGTCCAATTCCCTGCCCCCAACAATGCACCGCAGTCCGACCAATATGACATCAACGCACTTCGGGACACCTATGCCGCCATGCTGGAAAACATTGACCGCATCTGCGGAGAAGTTCTCCGTGTGGTGGAAGAGCGGGGCGAACTGGACAACACCATCCTGATTTACGCCGCCGATCACGGCGAAATGCTGGGCGATTTCGGAAAATTCGGAAAATCCATTCCCGACAGAGGCTCCGTTCACATTCCGCTGGTCATTTCCGCCCCCGGCGGGCAAAAGGGCAAGCTGGATGAGAGCATGACAGAGCTGCAGGATCTTGCCGCCACCATTCTGGATTTCTGCGGCATTCAGGATTGCTTCGGCACCGATTCTCTGAGCCTGAAGCCGCTGGTGGAAGGTCAGGCCGCTCTGGGACGCAAATACCAGTATTCTGCGCTCCATGACCAGAACCGGAACTGGAGTCTGAAGCAGGATCTCACCGGAAAAATCGTGATAGAGGACGGAAAGCTGACCGAAGTTTATGACCTATCCGCTGATGTCTGGCAGAATCACAATCTGCTTATGGAGGATCCGGCACGTGCCCGGCAGATCTGTGATCACTTTGCAAAGCTGGATGCGCAGGACAACGGCTGATATTTTCCAAACACGCTGACAAAGAAACGCATATCCGGGTGGATGTGCGTTTCTTTTTGTATCCGGGAACATTTTCTCCCCATAAAAAGCTGCGGCACAGCCCAACGAAAATGGGCCGTGCCGCAGTCATATCCGATTTTTTGCCAGACAGGATGCCGGTTTATTCCTTGATAGAGCCGTCTGCATTGAACAGAGGCAGCTTTTCCAGATAGATCAAGTCGTCCCGGTCCTGAGCATCTCCCTCGGCCAGGATGGACATACGGCCTGCAATGATGCCGCCGGCCTTATTGACCAGAGCTTCCAGTGCAGCCAGGCTCTCACCGGTGGAGATTACATCGTCAACGATCAGAATCCGTTTGCCCTTCATCATCTCAGCGTCTGCAACATCCAGATACAGGTGCTGCTCGTTGGCAGTGGTGATGGAATTGACCTTGGACTCAAACACGCCGGTCATATACAGCTTGGGTGCCTTCCGGGCCAGGAAATACTTCTTTGCACCGGACTGACGGGCCATCTCGTGGCCCAGAGGAATCCCCTTTGCCTCGGCAGTAATGAGATAGTCATACTCCGGAGCACGCTTGAGAAGCTCTCTGGCGCAGGCAACGGTCAGCTCCTGATCGCCGAAGATAACAAAGCCGGCGATATACAGGTCATCAGTAACTTTGCAGATAGGCAGGTCCCGCTCGAGACCGGCAACATTCATGTGATAAACCATGAGAAAGACGCTCCTTTTTGTCTTAAATTACTTTATTTTCATTATACAGATCACGGAAATAAATGTCAACACAGTCGCTTTACCTGTCCTGTTCACCGATGGCAGGCTTGGGCGTGATATCGCCGGAAGCCGTCAGTGCGGTCTTGGTCAGCAGCGGGCCGACAAGTTCATAAATCAACACGGAGAACAGCACAATGTTGCGGATAATGGCACCCTCGGCACCGAATTCCGCAGCCACTGTCGCCGACATACCCAGTGCCACACCGGCCTGGGGCAGCAGCGTGATACCCAGATACTTGCAGATGCTTGGCTCGCAGTGAACCATTCTGGCGCTGAGAGAAGCACCCAGGATTTTGCCGGAAGATCTGGCAATAATGTAAATCAGGCCGATTCCGACCACAGCCAGATCTCCGAATACCCGCAGATCCAGCTCCGCACCGGAAAGGACAAAGAACAGAACATACACAGGGCTGGTCCAGCGATCCGTCTTGTACATGATTTCTTCGGAGAAATCGCACATATTGCAGAACACTGTGCCGCACATCATACAAACCAGCAGCGAAGAGAAGCCGATTTCAACACCGTTGCCCAATTTAAAATCCAGCTGAGAAAGTCCGGCGGACAGAGCCACAAAGGCAACTGCCAGATTCAGCCGCTTGGAACCGGAATTGAAATATTTTTCCACCCAGCTGAAAACCATGCCCAGCAGAGCGCCCATGCCCAGAGAAAGGACAATCTCCAGAATCGGATTCACCAGCACGGAGATCATGCTGATTGAGCCGCTGTTAAGGGCTTTTGCAATGCCGGAGGAAACTGCAAACACAATCAGGCCTACTGCGTCATCCAGCGCAACAATGGGCAGCAGGATATCCGTCAGCGCACCTTTTGCCTTATACTGGTTGACCACCATCAAAGTTGCCGCAGGTGCCGTTGCTGTTGCGATAGCACCCAGAAGCAGACAGGTGGAAACCGGCAGTCTGTCGCCCAGGAACAGGTGAAGAACCAGCAGGGCCACATCCACCATCAGGGTTGCCGCCAGAGCCTGGAACACCGCGATGACAGTTGCCTGCTTGCCGATTTTCCGCAGAGACGACACCCGGAATTCGTTGCCGATTGCAAAGGCAATAAATCCCAGTGCCATGTCACTGACCAGTCCCATGGCATCCACAAATTCAAAAGACGTAAAACCGAGTCCGTCCACGCCAAGTCTTCCCAGACACAGCGGTCCGATCAGCAGTCCGGCCACCAGATAGCTGGTGACATCAGGCAGATTGAACCGGGAGGTCAGACGGGAAAGAAAAAGGCCGGCGAACATTGCCACACCAATGGCAAGAAGAAATTCCATACTTAATAACCTCATTTCATCCACAACATACCAGTTATATTATATCAGGTTACAGCACGGTTTCAAGGTTCTATTTGCACAAGAATCCGTCTGAAAAACTGACGTTGTTTATATCTCCCGCAGCACAGCAAAACCCCCGTCACCGGAGTAGTGACGGGGGCCTTGCTTAAGAATGGAAAGAAGAGAGGTAGAAAGAGGATTGAAAACAGGAAAGGGAGCGGCTCATGGCTTCCGCCGCCTTTCTGACTATGATATTACTCTTGGCTTTTGAACTGCCAGTGACAGGTTTGAAAACAAAATACGACGAAAGTGTGAATAATTCCCTGCATACCGGAAAAAGCCCCGCCCGGGAAACGGGCAGGGCTTTTCGCATTTAGAATGGAAAGAAGAGAGGTAGAAAAGAGGATCGAATAATGGAAAGGAAGTGGCTCACGGCTTCCACAACCTTTACATCCATATCGTACATGAAATTTCTGAACAATATTTGACGAATTTGCAAACAATATAAAACAAAATTATGAGCAAAGCATCTCAGGCCTTCGGGAAAATCAGCAGCACCTTGAACAGGTCGCCATCTATGAACAGCTGCAGCCTGCCGTGCTGCAGATCCATCAGACTTTTTGCGATATTCAGGCCCAGGCCGCTGCCCTCTGTGTTCCGGGAGGCATCTCCCCGGACAAACCGCTCCATCAGTTCATCCGCACTGACATTAAGCGACTCCCGGGAAATATTTTTGATGGAAATCACCACGCTGCGGTCATCGGTCAGAATATCCAGATACAGTCTGGTCCCGGGCATGGCATACTTGACTGCATTGCTCAGCACATTGCTCATCACGCGCCATGCCAGCCTTCCGTCTGCCAGCATATACACGGGCGTTTCCGGCGGTGTGAACATCGTGTTCAGTCCCGCGCCTTCCAGCTTGTCGGAAAATTCGCCCAGCGCCTGAGATACTGATTCTGCGGCATCCACTCTCTGAATGCAGGTCTGGATATTGCCGGAGGAAGCCTTGCTCATCTCCAGCAGATCCTCCAGCAGCTTTTTCATCCGCTGGCTCTGCCGTGTCAGGACCTCAATGCACTTTGCCTGCTCCTCCGGGGTGGATGCAGCCTGCAGAAGGTCTACATAATTGATAATGGAGGTCAGCGGTGTCTTGATATCGTGGGAAACATTCGTAATCAGCTCGGCCTTCATCCGCTCAGACTTCATCTGCTCCCGGGCTGCGGCTTCCGCCACATTGGCCAGAGAATTGAGGCCCAGTGCCATATCCCGGAAGCCCCCCGTCAGGAAACGGGGATTTATCGGCTGATCCAGACTGCCTGCGGCCATACGCCGGATTCCGGATGCCACCGTGCCGAGGGCATAGCCGCAGTAACATACCAGCGCTATGGCGATGACTGTGGCGAGGATCAGCAGCCCAGGCGCTTCCCAAAACAGTGTTCCGGCAAAGAACATCAGCAGCACCATACCGCCGCCGACCAGCATCCACTGCCAGATTACAGGCAGCATCCGCACCAGACTGCCCAGGAACCGGAACAGCTTTCCCAGATACCGTCCTGCCAGCAAAAGCAGTCTGCCGATCAAACTGTGGCGCCACCAGATGCCGCCGGGCGTTTTTACCTGTGCCATAAAGCTGCAGTAGAACAGAAGGAATACCAGAACTGCACCGGCAATGCATACGCCTGCCAGCATCAGCGGCGGCTGTTCCAGAAACTTCTGCAAAGACCCGCTGCTGTACAGCAAAGGTTCCGCCAGATATATGCTCAGCGTAACCAGTCCGCAGATTGCCAGCCCTGCACCAACCAGGAAAATGTCCAGCGGAAGCCGGTTCATACCAACCAGCCGAACCTTTCTGTCCCGGGGAGATATTCCTGCGGCCCATCCCAGATAAACCAGAAGCCCCAGACTGACCAGTCCCAGAATTCCTGCCGCAGTAATCAGCTGATACCGCATAGGATACAGCATCATGACCAGCTTATACTCCATGTTGTCCACATTGGGTTCAAAAAACGACCGGTCCACCCGCATGGTAAGCTGATACTCCTGATAGGGATATTCGTATTTCATATACATCCCCTCGGAGAACTGGTAATATTGCCGTTCGATCCAGTCGGCATCCTCAGGAAGCTCCCCCACTGCAGGATCGATCTGCTGCGTCGCCTGGATGTCCGGCTCTGTGTAAGCCCCGCCGGTGAACTGTGTCGGATCCGTGTTTATTTCCGGACCCCTGCAGGGTTTGAAAACTATTTTGTGAAGCAAACAGCTGCTGACAACCTCCATCAGCTCCTCCGCCTGCGCAGCGGGCATTCTGTCCATGTTGGAGGCCACAGTTTTTCCGTCCGAATCCCGGAGTGTATAGAAAACCCGGGTTCCCAAAACAGGATCTTCCAGAATATCCTGATAGGTTCTGTATCCGAACTGGTGCGCGAGTTCCTGCTTCAGTTCCGGGGGTACTTCCGTCAGATATTTTTCCTGATAAGCTCTGGAAAGGTCATCTCCGTACAGCACTGCATTCTGGTACGTTTCACTTTCCAAGCGCTCCTGCGGAGTCTGATGATAAAAATTCTGGCTCTCCAGAAGTACAATGCCCAGTCCGCTGATCACGCAGCCTGTCACGCTCAGTACACACAGGAGCACCGCCAGGATCTTTATACCCATATACCGTCCCATTATTTGCCTCCTTCCATTTTGTATCCCTGTCCCCAGACCACCTTAATGTAGCGCGGGTCAGAAGGATTGATTTCGATTTTTTCCCGCAGGTGCCGGATATGAACCGCCACCGCGCCTTCGCTGCCGTAGGAAGCCTCATGCCAGACGGACTCATAAACCTCTTTTGACGAGAAAACCTTTCCCGGATTCTCCATCAGCAGATGCAGAATGCCATACTCCATGGGCGTCAGATTCACAGGCTCTCCGTCCACGGTCACAGACTTTGCCCGGTCATCGATGCACACGCCGCCGATGCTGAGTACACCGGCGGGCTCTTCGGCGGCGCTTCCCAGCTTTGCAAAGCGCCTGAGCTGGCTTCTGACCCGGGCAAGAACTTCCACGGGAACAAAGGGCTTGGTCACATAGTCATCCGCTCCCACGTTCAGACCCAGAACCATATCCTGAGATTCAGATTTCGCAGTCAGCAGAATGATGGGAATATTGGAAAACTCCCGGATCTTGGCCGTAGCGGTAATGCCGTCCATTTCCGGCATCATCACGTCCAGAAGCACCAGATGAATCGGTTCCTTTCGGATGATTTCCAGTGCCTGCCGGCCGTTATACGCCTCGTACAGGCCATATCCTTCCGGAGTCAGGTAAATTTTCAGTGCGTTGACAATATCGGGCTGATCGTCACAGATCAAAACGTTGTACATGTTGGCTCACTCCTTTTTACACTGTCATTATATCATTGCGCAGCTTAAGATAAAAGCCGCAAATTTATTAAGAACCCCTTAACTTCTCCATTGCAATATACGCTGTTCCGGATTATAATGAAAGAAAAACATGCGAAAGGATTTCAGATTTTCATGGCTGAAAAAATCAAATTTTTCTTTGCTTCTCTGTCGCTGGAAAAACTTCTGCCGGCTGCACTGACACTGGTGGTAGGTCTTCTGGTTGTCCGGCTGCTGATGTCTTTTGTCACACGGGCACTGGAAAAATCCAAGCTGGAAAAGGCCGCCCACAGCCTGGTCAGCTCCCTGATCAAGGGACTTCTGTATTCCCTGCTGATTATGATCGTGGTCAGCAGCCTGGGCGTGGATGTTTCCAGCGTCGTTGCAATCGCCAGTGTGGCCTCTCTGGCAGTTTCCCTGGCCATGCAGACCACGCTTTCCAATGTGGTCGGCGGACTGACCCTGCTGTCCAATCACCCCTTCAAGTCCGGCGATATGGTGGAAATTGCGGGTCAGACCGGCACCGTTCAGGAAGTCGGCATTGCCTACACCAATCTTGCCACCCCCGACAACAAAATCGTGTCCCTGCCCAACAGCGCCGTTGTTTCCACGCAGATCATCAATTTCTCCGCCACCGGCAAACGGCGTGCGGACATTCACATTACAGCTTCCTATGATGCCCCTGTGGAGAAGGTTCTGTCCGTTCTCAGAGAAGCCGCCAAAATCCCCGAGGTCATGCAGGACCCGGCACCTTTCGCCGGTGTGGTCAATTACGGTGACAGCTCCATTGAATACCTGCTGCGCTTCTGGACCACCACAGAAAATTACTGGGACGCTCAGTTCCACATCAACGCCAGTCTGCAGCCCCTGTTTGCAGAAAACAACATTGAAATGACTTATCCGCACCTGAACGTGCATCTCGATCAAAGATAAAAAGGAGCACCCATGAAAAAATCCGGAAAATTTTGGGAAATTCTCTGCTACGCCGTCGGTCTGGCAGGATTCATCGTTGCCAGCATTGTGCAGATCTATCTGCAGCAGGTCTCTGCATGGGTTACGGTCATGACCGTGGCAGAATTGCTTTTCATGGCGATTCTCTGTGCCGGCCTGGTGCTGGGAATCGTGCGTAACCGAAAATTCAATGTCAACATTCTCCTGCGGATCGCGGTTCTGATCGTCGTCGGAACAGACATCGTCCTGACCGCCTGGAAAGCCTTTTTCTGACATCCCTGCCAGCCCCCCGGAACCCCGGTTCCGGGGGGCTGTGTGCATCTGTCTCGGTTTGCCGGGGAGAATTTCCACAATATGCTGTGCAATGTCAAATTTCGCCATGGTTTTTTTCCATTTTTCTCTGGCAGAAAGCCGTTGAGATAGGTTGAAGCCTGTGGTATAATGGGGGAAATGACGGTTTTGCGAGGAAGAATCAAGTATGAATATCGAACCTGTAAAAATTGAACACGAGGACTTGCGCAAGCTGCTCAGCGCCGCCAGCGGCGATGCAGCATTGCTGTACCTGTACATCCAGTGCGGAAATTCGCCGGATGAGGCAATGGCTGCCCTGAATATGTCCGAATCCCGGTTTGGCTGTGCCTCCGCCACCCTGCGTCAGCTGGGCCTGTGGCCGGATCTGCGCAAACGGATGATCGCAGCCGGAGAGCGTCCTGCCTATTCCGAGCATGACGTGGTCCTGGCAATGGATTCCGACGACGAATTCCGGCTTCTCTACGGAGAGGTCCAGCGGCTGCTGGGCCGGACTCTGAACACCGAGGAGCTGAAAATTCTGCTGGGCTTTGTCCGCTATCTGGGCCTGCCTGCAGAGGTCATTTCCGTCCTGGTGTGTTATTGCAAAGACCGTGCCCGTCAGCGGGGAAATCTGCGCAATCCTTCCCTGCGCACCATCGAAAAGGAAGCCTACGCCTGGGCTGAGCAGGGCATCGATACCCTGGAAGAGGCCGCTGCCTTTATCCAGGTGCAGAATGCCCGCAATTCCCGTATGGCAAATCTCAAGCGGCTGCTGCAGATCGGAAACCGCGGCCTGACCCCCGCAGAGGACCGGTATGCTCAGAGCTGGCTGGATATGGAATTTGACGAGGAAGCCATTACCATGGCCTACGAACGGACCTGCCTGAACACCGGCGGACTGAAGTGGGCCTATATGAACAGCATTCTTACCCGCTGGCATCAGGCCGGTCTGCACACCGCCGAACAGATCCGCTCCGGTGATCTCAAGCCCGCTGTCAAGCAGGGCGAGCGCCAGCTGGACTCCGACGAACAGGCAGCCATCGCCAGAATGATGCAGGAGGTGTAATCCATGGCATACAGTGCAGAAGTTGTGCGCCGGGCCAGAGAACGGCTTGCGCAGGCAAAGGCAGACCGGGAATCCGAAAACCAGGCCCATACGGAAGAGGCCTACCGCCGGGTACCCCGGCTGCGGGAAATTGACCGTCAGCTGAAAACCACTATGGCCAAAGCCGCTGCCGCGGTGTTTGCCTCCGGCGGCGACGTAGAGGAGGCCATCGGCCAGGCCAGAGCCGAAAATATGGCCCTGCAGCAGGAGCGTGCCGAGCTGATTGCTCAGAATTTTGAGGAAGGCTATCTTGACGACAGCCCGGTATGTGACCGCTGCGGCGGACGGGGCTATGTCGGCTCGACCATGTGTGAATGCCTTGCCGAGCTTTGTCGTCAGGAGCAGAAAAAAGAACTGACACTGCTGACAACCGGCGGCGAATCCTTTTCCCAGTTCCGGCTGGACTATTACCCGGACCGGCTGGATCCGAATCTGAAGGTGAACATCCGCTCCGTAATGGAAAAAACCTTCCAGATCTGCCGCAGATACGCCCATCAGTTTTCGCTCAAGTCCGGAAATCTGCTGTTTTCCGGAGATACAGGCCTGGGAAAAACATTTCTCTCTGCCTGCATTGCAAGAACCGTTGCCGACAGCGGCTACTCGGTGGTCTATGAAAGCGCCCCGCACCTGTTTGCAAAATGGGAACGGGCCAAATTCTCCGGAGACGAGCAGGCACGGCAGGAAGTGGAGAAATACACCGCCTGTGATCTTCTGATTGTAGACGATCTGGGCACGGAAATGGCCGGCCAGTTTACCACCGCCGCGCTGTACATGCTCATCAACGACCGGATTCTCAGGGGCATGCCCACCATCATTTCCACCAATCTCAACACCTCCGATCTTGCCCAGCGGTACAATCCGCAGATTGCCTCCCGGCTCCGCGGCAGCTTTACCCGGCTGGCCTTTCTGGGAGACGACATCCGGATTCTGAAGAACAGGGGGTTCTCTGTATGAAAATTGGAATACTCTGGGATCTGGATGGGACCCTGCTCAATACCCTTGAGGATCTGAAGGATGCTGTCAACTATGCTATGACAGTTCATGGCTGCCCGGTACGGACACTTGAGCAGGTCCGGCAGGATGTGGGCAACGGCGCAGCAAGACTGATTCACCTGTCCCTGCGAGATCTTCCTGCACCGCCTCCGGAAGATGCCGTGCTGCAGACCTTCAAAACCTATTATGACAGCCATTGTCAGATAAAGACTGCTCCCTATCCCGGAATCCGGGAAATTCTGGAGCAAATATCCCAAAAATATCCTGTCGCTGTGGTTTCCAACAAGCCGGATTCTGCCGTAAAAATTCTCTGCAGCGATTATTTTGGCTCTGTCTATGCCCGCGGCGACCGACCCGGATGCCGCAGAAAGCCTGCACCGGATGTAATTTTTCAGACCATGGCCGATATCGGCGTCGATACCTGTATTTATGTGGGAGACAGCGAAGTAGATGTCGCCACCGCCCGGAACGCCGGTGTCCCCTGCCTTTCCGTGCTTTGGGGCTTCCGCGACCGGGAGACACTGATTCAGTCAGGTGCCAGTCACTTCTGCACCGATCCGAAGGAGCTGGAAGAGACGCTCTGCACAATGGCCCGCGAAATAACCAGATAAGTGAAAGGAATTTTTCATGTCCAATGAATTTTTTGCCCTTCTGGGGCGTATGCGCTTTATTACCCGCTGGGGTCTGATGCGCAATACATTTTCCGAAAACATTCAGGAGCACAGCCATCAGGTTGCCGTGTTTGCCCATGCGCTGGCACTGATCCGCCGGGATATTCTGCACCTGCCCGGACCGGATCCCGACCACTGTGCCGTGGCTGCTCTGTATCACGATGCCTCCGAGATTCTTACCGGAGATCTGCCCACCCCCATTAAGTACTACAATCCGGAAATCAGAGGTGCCTACAAACAGGTTGAGCGCATTGCCGGCGAGCAGCTGCTGTCCATGCTCTGCACCCCTCTGCGGACCAGCTATGAGCATCTGGTGCTGGAGGACGACCCGGAAGTGCTGCCCATCGTCAAGGCTGCTGACAAGCTGTCTGCATACGTCAAATGCGTAGAAGAGCAGAAAGCCGGCAACACGGAATTTGATTCCGCCGCAGAGCAGACCATGGAATCCATGAAGGCCCTGCAGATGCCTGAGCTGGACTGGTTCATTGCCGAATGTCTGCCCGCCTTCAGCCTGAATCTGGACGAGCTGAAATAATCCAACAGACAATTTGATTTCCCCTCTTTACAAACCGGAAAAAACCTGCTATAATAACTGAGTTAATAAAGAAATGCGCCGGTGGCTCAATGGATAGAGCATCGGATTCCGGTTCCGAGGGTTGGGGGTTCGAGTCCCTTCCGGCGTACCAAAGCAAAATAATCCGAACCAGTTCTTCCCTGTGGGAGATGGGTTCGGATTATTTTTTACTTTGATCCCGATGGCAGCACCCCATTTTGCTAATGGAACGAAGAAGTCCCTCCCCCAAGTCAAGAGGACCAAGGAAGAAGAAAAACAAAGCATAAGAGCAAGCAGCCAGAGATCACCGAAATGGAGATCCCGGCTTTCCTGTCGGGACTGCCTATTGAAAACTACATTCGCAAAAATCTGCTTTCCTGAATTATTTTGCCCGGCTTCACTTTGCGTGAAGCCGGGCTTTTTCGGAACTTTTTGCACAGCCCCACTATTCTTTCCTTTAAAATCAGGAAATCGGATTCATAAGGCTGTTCATGTAATCGCGGTCATTTTTAATAAAGCACACAATCTGACCGCGGGTGCAGAAATCATCAATGCCGAATTCAGTCTTCGATACGCCGCTGGTGATCTTTTTTTCAGCTGCCCAGAGAATTGCTTTATATGCATAATGTCCTTTATAAACATCACGGAAATGCATCTCATCGGATTCCGCTGCCGGTTTTCCGCTCTCATTCCATATAAAACATACAATCTGGCTGCGGGTGCACGTTGCATAGGGAGAGAATGTTGTTTTGCCGGTTCCGGAAGTAATCCCGTTTTCCATTGCCCACAGCACTGCTTTGTAGAAGTAAGCCCCCTTCGGGACATCCGTAAAAGGCATATCCGTTCCGGAAGGCTCCGGACGTCCGGCAAAATTCCACAGGAACATCACTGCCTGAGACCGGGTGCAGGGTTTAGCCGGGGCAAACTGATTGTATTTTACACCGCTGGCGATCTTTTCCTTAAATGCCCAGAGAACTGACTTGTAGAAATAGTCATTCTCGTGAACATCTGTAAAGGGATTTTTGATTGTCAGTTTAAATTTTGCAGTAATACCGTTTCCGATATCATAATCGTAAGTTGCTTCGTTTTTCTCTGCATCAAAAGAGAATGTATGATTTTTTTCGTCAAAGGAACCGTTTACTACATTGGAAACTTTTTTGATATCAAAGCTTCCGGGGAATGTGGTGTAATCAATTCCAGTCCTGTCTGTTACCTGATATTGATTATCTCCCAGATCACAATGCTTAAGCAGCGGGCATCCGCTGATATCCAGATTGGTCAGGGAGCAGTTATAGCATACCAGGTATTCGAGGGCAGTCAGTCCGTCAAGATTCAGCTCCGTAAGATTGCTTTCCTGGCAATCCAATATTTTCAGCGCAGTCAGCCCGCTGACATTCAGGGAGTTCAGCCTGCAGTCCGGAACAATCAGCGTTGTAAGTGCCTTACAGCCGGTTACATCGAGATTTTCCAGAAGGCCATAGTTGCAGTAAACTTTTTTAAGTGCAGTGAGACCGTGGACATCCAGATTCTTAATTCTGGAGCGGGAGAAAGTAATCTCCTCCAGTTCTTTGCAGCAGGTCAGATCCAACTGCTCCAGCTTGTTCATAGAAACGTCCAGATGTCTGATGTGATTTTTCTTCGGGAATCTGATTTCTGTCAGCTGGTTATCTCCGACATAAACATCTTCCAGTTTTTCATTGCCTGTTAGATCCAGGCTGGTGAGCGCATTGGATTCACATTCCAATGTTTTCAGTTCCGGAAAAAATGCAAGGCCGTCCAGATTTTCCGCAAACTTTTCGGGAGCTTTGACGGTAAGCTCAGTTACGGCCATCCGCTCCGCTTCAGACAGAATACCGTTGGAGTCAGAATCAAATTCTGCAGCACACTTCCGGAACACCGGATCCGGGAAATTGGCTGGACTGATCTGCACACCGTCCAGCGCAAGCGCTGCCGGAGCAAATCCCACTGCCATGCATGCAATCAGCATCAAACAGATGGCTTTTTTGAAAATTTTTTTCATCATCCTTACCTCATTTCCTCTTTTTTGAAGATGCAGAGAATCTTTCCATATATTTCTCAAAATGTATCTCCATTTGCATCATATCACATCTATCAAAAAAATACAAGCGAATCCAAATTGCAAACTGTCATCCATTCTTTGTAACCGTTAAACATTTCCCTATGAGAGAATCCTACCACTGTATAGTGCAGTCTGTCGTGCCTGTCATCATGACCATTTTCTTACTCCACTCCTCAGAGTTTCTCAATATGCTTTTTAAGTAAGCAGCTTTCATTTTCTATTGCAATCTAAACTAACAGATTGTTTTTTCTTCAGTCGGAGAAAAACGGTAGTAATGCATCATTTGAACGAGCAATGTGCTTTTACTCCGTGTGGAAAACGCACCTCGCCAGGACGTGCCCCAAAACTCCGGCAGCGAGTATCGGATTAGACTGCTCAAACTTCGCACACCGTTTCAGGCATTTGGAGAACTCACAAATGCCCTTCAGGCTTGATCACTCTATAAACTATACAAGATCTGCAGGCAAACTCCGGATAAAATCAGCCACCAGCGCGCAGATATCCTGGTTTGGCTGTACTTGTAACTTGTGTGAAGGCTTACTTTCACATAAAACAAGTCATACAAGATTCACATGTGCATATAAATCTGCCTGATGTGTGTGACATCGACAGAGCACTCCCGTTTTGCTGTCAAACTATGAAAAATTCTAGCAGCAACGTGTTCCTTTTGTTAAAAAATCATATATTCACAGTCCTATACAGAATCGATGCATACTGCCAGATTGTCAGCCGCCATAGGCAGAGGCGCAGCTGTGGTCAGCTCCATCAGCGCCATAATCCCGGCAGCGGAAATGGCTGCGGCAAGATACTTTGCCAGCATAGTTTTTCGCTTTCCGTATTTTGCCGTCTGCAGAATCAGCCAGGTTCCCCGTTCCAGCTCGCTGGAAAATGTGTCCACAAATGCCAACAGCACCATCAGTCATGTCAGAGCCATCGTCGTTGGGCTGTCAAACAAAAAATCTTCCCAACCATTCGTAATCGAGGAAATCTCCTGTGCAGGCATAGCCTATAAGTGGATAATATCGAGATTCCGTCGAATTTCATAGTCATCTCCGGAAGCAAGCGCATCCCGACCATATTTTTTTGCAGACTCCAGTACGAGTTCTACGGATTCTTGCTGTTCTGCATTGACAGTCAACAGGCTGCAGTAATGCAGTGCCGCTATCCCATCATTCAGTGCTTTGCCCAAGGTGCTGGTATGGGCGGAATAGCTATCAGGCGGCATATCAAAATCGGGAGAAAAACGTCTTTTCCGTGCTCTGTTTCCATAGAATCTTCAAAAGCTGCCTTTTCTTCTTTCGACATCGTGGTAAACGGATGATACTCTGAAGCAATCCGCCCGGCATTTTTTCTCTGTTGAGCAATAAAATTGGGGAACGTAGGCTCATCTCCTGAAAAATCACGCATTTTCAGGCAATAGGAACACCATGGCCGTAATCCACTGTTCAGCAGCAGATTGGCACACAGGATCAGACACAGGACAATCAGAAAAAAGCGGCTTTTCAGCACTTTTTCCTGATCAAACTGAAGGAGCATTCTGGTTACACCTCCTCCGACTTCCGGTAAAAATGGTACAGATAGACAACTTCCGGATCCGGGGGAACGACTGTGCCGCCGTTAGGACAGGTGTCTCCGACAATCCGCAGAAGTACATCATTTTCCCGCCGGAGGATATTGCCGACCAGAGCCTTCCCCTGCATGGCATCGATCAGAGCCTGTGGCGTATCCCGCTGGATGAGTTGCCCGTCCTGGAGCATCAGAATCTCCCGGGCAATAAATTCAATGTCAGAAACAATGCGCGTCGTCCAGATCACGATTTTTTTGCAGTGCAACTGTCGCAATGATATTTTGCAGCTGCACCCGTTCCCGGGGATCCAGACCGACGGTCGGTTCATCCAGAAGCAGGAGCTTCGGATCCCCCAGCAGGGCTTGAGCGATGCACAACCGCTGACGCATGCCACCGGAAAATTCCCGGTTGTGCCGTTTTCCATTTCCCTGCAGATTGACGATATTCAGCAGATAGTCCACCGTGCAGTCCAGTTCCCTGCGGCTGAAAGCCCAGAATTTCCCGGTACTGTTCGTTCAACTCCCCGATATTTCTGCCTTTCCAAAGAATGTTTCCACTGGTTGGGCGAAGGATTCCGGCAATCATCTGAATCATAGTGGTTTTTCCCGCACCGTTGGGGCCAAGCAATCCATAGACGCCTTCTGTCAGTGTAAAAGAAACATGATCCAGCGCCAACTTTTTCGGATATTGTTTTGTCAGACTTTCTACTGTCAGTTCCATAAAATCTTTCCTTTCCGGAATTAATCGAAACGCAAATAGGCACTTTCATAATCAATCAGACAGGGGGATGGGGTGTAGATTGCTGCCGTCCTGATTCACGATATATACAGGACTGTCCTGTGAATTTTTTGCTGTGGTCGTTACAAAAATTTGATCGGCACCAGGTACTGTAAACACCTGATAAATGGTTTCATCCAGTTCGGCGATTTCCTGTATATTTTCGGGGTTCTGTTTTGGGAAACGATAGAGTTGATGTGCCGCTTATCCAGCATGAATATTTTTGTTTTCCTCAATTCGGAAATAAAAATATTCAGCATCAAAATTCCACGAGACGGGCAAAACCGGATCTTCTGTCAGCTGCACCGGATTTTTTCCATCCATGTCGCATCGCCAAAGGTATCCGGTATCCAAGGGGGTATAGTAGAGATGGTCGCCGTCCGTCACAAAGAGCGTATTTTCCATCAGAATCTCGCTCCCCTTTTCAGGATGGGACAGATTCAGACGGAAGACATTGTAGCTATAGTCACTGTAATAAAGGTAGCTTCCAAAAATAGTGTTCCAAAAACCGTGATATTCCTCAGCAGCTATCATCGGCTCTTTGCTGTCCAGTGCATAGCACAGCAGAGAACTGTCCTTTATGACGACGTACAGGCGATCATCTGCGTGCCAAAAGGATGCAACACCCGGCTTTGTAATTGCAGTCCAGGCTTTGCCATTCCATTTTTTTACAATGCCTGTGGAACTCAGCCCGTAAAGTGTTCCATGGTACGATTCCAGATTACTTTCTACGCCTCTGTATGGACAATCCCCGTCAGAACGCGCACAGGTAGCGTCCCTGCAAAGCAAGCTGACTTCTCCGGTTTTCAGGGCATAGCGCTCAAGGAGATAACTTTTACCGTCGTTCCGGAAAAACAGGACAGCGTCTTCATTCCGCATATAGTCGCCGGACGGAATGTTTTTCTGCATATTTCCATAGGAATAGTCGGATTCTGCGGTCACATTCATTTCAGTTGGCTGGGAGCCGGCTATGGTGGATTCAGACGGCTGTGAGGTAGCCTCAGATGGTGCCATGGCCGTTGTTTCAAACAAATTGTCAGGATCGCCTGGATTGCAGGCTATGAGCAGCATTGCAATCCCACAGATACAAAGAATTAAATTTCCCCGTTTCATCATCGCTTCTTCAACTGCATAGAACTGAAATGACACAATCCAGCCCTGTATGGTCACTTCGTCGGCGGCAGAACGGATGACAAACTGAGGAAGGGATGATACAATCCTTAAAGATCTGAAAGTTACAGCATGGAAATTGTAAGTAAACAAATGAAGCTGCTGTTGGAAGGTGTGGGTCTTTCTCAAAATAAGCAGGGCAAGCTGGTGGGTCTGCCGCAGTCCAGCAGCAACCGCCACGAAGTGAGGAGGCCAGTCAGAAATTCTAACAAAGTCCACCAAGTCCCGTTCAGGGGAATCGGTGCGTGTCAAGGAAAATCCGGAGCCAAAGATTTCCTGCGAATAATAGCCAAACCCCGGATCACAGTGGAGCAGATGACCTTCTGGCTCCATCGGTTCCGAAAGTTGGATATGGAAAAACTGGAGCACCAGAGGATGCTTATCGGCACCTTTGTCAATGCAATTTATCTTTATGACGATAAAATTCTGCTGACCTTCAACTTCAAGGACAGCACAGAAACGATCATCCCGGAGAACACCAGAGCCCACCAAAGAAACAGCAAATACGAGTTCGAATATGATTTGCTTTGCTGTAGAAAAAGAGAGATCATCTTCGGCATACGCCGGATAAGGAAGGTATTACAGTAAAACTGAAAGCTGAAAATCAAATGCTGTGGGTCCAGCGGATAAACAATATCTGCAGCAGAGCGATGAAAATTGTCAACGCCGAATTGATTTTGCATAACTGTTAATTAGGGGTACGGTATTGCCCCTGATTTTTTGATTTATCCGATAATGGAATAAAAATGAAAACTGGTGTATCTTCAACGCAGAAAAGCATATAGATTCCGAAAAAACAATAGCAAATTCAATGGTATATGATATAATATTAAAAATTAAGTATATAGCAAATTAAAATGTTTTTCGTAACAAGTGGATACAGCAGAGGTGAGATCGTGAAAATTGCAATCTGTGATGACAGCGCAGTGGATTGTGAATTTGTAAAAGAGATAACGGAGGATTGGGCGAAGAGTCGTTCCGCCAACCTTAATATAGATGCATTCCCTTCGTCTGAGAGTTTCCTGTTTCACTATGCAGAGGTCAAAGACTATGACATTCTTCTGCTGGATGTGGAAATGGGGAGAATGGACGGCGTCACTATGGCAAAGAAGATTCGTCAAGAAAATCAAACCGTGCAGATTGTTTTCATCACCGGATACTCTGACTACATTGCAGAAGGCTATGAAGTGGAAGCACTGCACTATCTGATGAAGCCCGTTAAAGAAGAAAAGCTGTTTGACGTTCTGGACCGGGCAGCAGAGAAGCTTCGTCAGAATGAAAAGGTACTGAATCTGGAACTGTCCGGCGAAATGGTGCGTCTTCCCATGCACGAAATCCGGTATCTGGACGTGCAGAAAAACTATGTAACGGTCCATGGAAAGCAGCATTACACCGTCAAACGGTCTTTGGGTGATTTTGAAGCAGAGCTGGACGACCGTTTTTTCCGGGCCGGACGGGGGCTGATTCTGAATCTGAAAACCATTTCCAGAGTTACAAAAAAGGAAGTCCATCTGTTCGACGGTACAGTGCTGCCTTTGCCTAGAGGAGCCTATGAAAGCCTGAACCGGGCAATTATCGATAAAACATGAGGAGAAGCCATGTCTTTTTTACAAAACAGATTGATAAACGCCTTGCCCAGTATCAGCGGGAGCTGGTGGACACCCATTACCGTGAAGTGGACAATATGTACCGGCAGATCCGTGGCTGGCGGCATGACTACCGCAACCACATCCAGACCATGAAGGTGTTAGCTGCCAATGGGGATATGGAAGGTCTCAAAGCATATCTGGATATGCTGGACACGGACCTGAACACCGTGGATACAGTTGTGAAAACCGGAAACGCTATGGCTGACGCCATTCTCAACAGCAAGATTTCTCTGGCGAAGTCTAAAGAGATTACCGTTCAGGTGGACGCCCACATCCCGGTGAAGCTTAAAATGTCAGAGCTGGATTTGTGCTGCATCATTGGTAATTTATTTGATAACGCCATTGAAGCCAGTATGGCCCTGAAGCCGGAGGATCGTCTGATCCGAGTCTATATGGACATGAAGGGTACCCAGCTCTATATTTCCTTCACTAATTTCACAGCCAAAAAGAAGATGGTCAAAACCGGAGGTCTGTTCAAAACCACCAAGGGCAAAGGTCACGGCTTTGGGCTTGTGCGGATTGATGCCATTATTGAGCGCCTGGACGGGTATCTCAGCCGCAACAGCGAAGATGGTGCTTTTACTACCGAAATCTTAATTCCTCAGGTTTGAAGCTGCAATTCATCCCCAGAAATGAACAATTCGTCCCCGAAATGTAACGGGGACTTCTTTTTATGATAGAGTAGTGCCAAGAGGTGAAGAAAATGAATGAGAAGGAAAAGCCAAAGTACAGCATGTGGAGCAATGTCTGCTTTATGCTGGAGATGGCCTGGAAGCATCAGAAGCGGGTCATTTTTTTGATGCTCCTATTGGTGGCTGTGAATGTAGGACTCAACCTTACTGAGCTGTTTGTAGCTCCGGAGATCCTGCGCAGAGTGGAGCAGACAGCGCCGATTTCAGAGCTGTTGGGAACAATCGGAATCTTTACAACATTGCTGCTGATCCTCAAAACTCTGCAGGAATTCTGCAAAGGTATGGCGCCTGCTGCAGGACAGGTCCATATCCGCACCCAAATCATACAGGATCTGATTAGGAAATTTTTTATGACCTCCTATCCCAATACCGGCGACACCAGGGCAAAAAAGCTTCTTGCTAAGGCACAGCAGGCAACATGGGGCGAAAATGAATCAGTCCAGCATATCTGGACAACTCTCACAGATTTGATCACGGCTGTTTTGGGATTTGGCATCTATCTGCTGCTTCTGCGGAACCTAAGTCCGGTGCTGATGATTGTAGTAATAGCTGCCTCTGTGGTGGGGTTCATTGCCAGACGCTGGGCCGATAACAAAATATTTTCCCAGCAGGAGGGGGTTCAGCAGTTTTACAGACAGCATAGTTATATCCAGAACCAGTCCAGAAGCATTGCTTTAGCAGAGGATATTCGCATTTTTGGCCTTCAGGGATGGCTGGAGGATCTGCACAGCGGTCTGATGCAATCTTTCCGGAGTCTGATTTTGAATCAGGAAAAGATCAGTTTTCTGGCCGGTCTTGCAAATGTACTGCTGATATTTCTTCGAAACGGCATTGCCTATGCCTATCTGATCCTTATGGCTCTTACACAAAACCTCTCTGCTGCGGAGTTTTTGCTGTATTTTACGGCGGTCAGCGGCTTTACCGGCTGGATCACCGGTATTCTAGGGCAGATGTCAACTTTGCATAAGGAAAGCCTGGATATTTGCACGGTACGGGAATATCTGAATTTTCCGGAGCCCTTCCGGTTTGAAGTCGGCAAGCCCATTCCGAGAGCGGAACGCTACGAATTAAAGGCGGAAAATGTGACCTTCCGGTATCCCGGTGCTGAAAAGAATCTATTTGATCATCTGAACCTGACTATACATCCTGGTGAAAAGCTGGCAGTTGTAGGCATAAACGGAGCAGGCAAAACTACTTTGGTCATGCTGCTTTGCGGCTTCTATGATCCTGATGAAGGAAGAATTCTCCTGAACGGTCAGGATATCAGGGAATTTAACCGCCGGGATTATTACAGCCTCCTCAGCGCTGTCTATCAGCAGTACTCCGTGGTAGATGTGACGGTTGCACAGAATGTGGCTTCCTCCACCCAAAATGTAAACAGAGAAAAAGTTTGGGATTGTCTGCAAAAGGCAGACCTGTCGGAATTTGTGAAAAACCTGCCCAAACAGCTGGATACCCCAGTAGGGCGGGATTTGTATCCGGACGGTGTTCTTTTTTCCGGCGGTCAGACCCAGCGGCTGATGCTGGCGAGAGCCCTGTATCAGGATGGTCCCATTTTGGTTTTGGATGAACCCACGGCGGCTCTCGACCCTATTGCTGAGAATGATATCTATATGAAATATAAAGAGATGACCGACGGAAAGACTTCCCTGTTCATTTCCCACCGGCTGGCCTCCACCCGATTCTGTGACCGAATCATTTTCCTCACAGATGGCAGAATCGCCGAAGAAGGTACCCACGAAACTCTGTTGAAAAAAGGCGGCGACTATGCCAAGCTTTTTGAGGTGCAGAGCCGATACTATCAGGAAGGGAAGGATTTCAGATGAAAAAAAACATGAACATGAGAAAAGCACTTTCCCTTACCCGACGTTGTCTTGTGGATATTCACCGATTCTGCCCCGGACGAATCAGTTCCATTGTAGTGACGGCGCTGATGCAGGGACTGACCCCCTATGTGACCATCTGGTTCTCTGCTCAGCTTATCAATGAGCTGGCAGGTCTTCGCAGACCGGAACTGCTTTTCCGATGGGTTTTGCTGACACTGGGTGTGACAGTACTGCTGGCTTTGCTGACAGAGGCTGTAAAGCGCTGGGAGAATTTTACAGCTACTATGTCACACCCCGGAAAAGACCGTATTTTTGCGGAAAAATTTTTTCGTATGGATTATGCTGATCTGAATGATTATAAAGTTCGTGACAAGTTTGCACAGATCCAGCAAAATGAAAACTGGCAGGGCTGGGGATTCGATCAGGCAGTCGCTTGCCTACAGTATATTTTAAAGGCCATTTTCGGTATTCTAGGTGCAGCATCTCTTACGATAGGTCTTTTTATCAAGAGTGTGCCAACTGGTCCGCTCCAGTGGCTCAATAGCCCCTGGATTGCCTTGTTTCTTCTGGGCTGGATGTGTTTCGTAATTTGGTTTGCCACCTCCCGACAAAATATCATTACCCGTAAAGCCGCAGCTCTGTCTGAAAACGCCAAGATGGCCAACCGGTTTTTTATGGTACTGGACAAGATGACTTCAGATTCCCAGCGGTGGCTGGATATACGCACCTACAATCAGCAAAATATGACAGATGTTTTCTTTTCCGATAATTGTTTTAGACCCGGCGGAGTTTTTGACCGTCTGGCCCGTAGCTTTACCGGAATCATGGGTGATGTGGGCACAGCCAGTACGGCTCTGCTTACCGGCGCTGTGTATGTGTTTACCTGCCTGAAGGCTTGGGCGGGAGCCTTTGGAATCGGCAGCGTGACTCAGTATGTGGGAGCGGTGACGGCACTGTCTGCAAACCTGTCTATGCTTCTAGAAAAAATTGAAGTGCTGCGAAGCAACGGGGAATTTTTGGAAACAATTTATGACTTTTTGGATATTCCCAACAAAATGTATCAAGGAAGCCTGACGACGGAAAAGCGCTCCGACCGGCAGTATCAAGTGGAATTTCGGGATGTTTCTTTCAAATACCCCGGTTCTGACAGCTGGACGCTGCACCATGTGGATATGAAGTTTCAAATCGGCAAGCGCCTTGCCATCGTGGGTGAAAACGGCAGTGGCAAGACAACATTTATCAAGCTCCTGTGTAGGCTTTATGACCCACAGGAGGGAGAAATCCTGCTCAACGGAATTGACATCCGTAAATACCGCTATGACGATTACATGGAGATTTTCTCTGTGGTATTCCAGGACTTTAAGCTGCTGAGCCAGTCCCTGGGAGCCAATGTTGCAGGCTTCTCAACCTATGATCGAAGCCGTGCAGAAAAAGCTCTGGTGGATGCCGGATTCGGAGACAGACTTAAAACCATGCCTCAGGGATTGGATACCATGCTCTACAAGGATTTTGCAGAGGATGGCGTAGAGGTTTCCGGCGGCGAAGCTCAGAAAATCGCCATTGCCAGAGCACTTTATAAGGATGCTCCCTTTATCATTCTGGATGAACCGACTGCGGCGCTTGACCCGATTGCCGAGGCAGAAATCTATGAGAAATTCAACGAGATTTCCGGTGACCGGACAGCAATCTATATCAGCCATCGGCTCAGTTCCTGTAAGTTCTGCGACGAAATTGCCGTGTTTGACAACGGGCAGGTCATCCAACAGGGCACACACGAAGTGCTTCTTGCGGATCAGAATGGAAAATATGCTGCACTGTGGAATGCCCAGGCTCAGTATTATGTAGAAGAAAAGTAAATTAAGAAGTGAATGAGATTATTTTGGTAAATTGTACTCGTCAAGGAAAAGCACCTTTATGGAAAAAGCATCTGCATCATCTTAGCGAGCAGACTGTTTATACTCCCAAAAGTCGTAAAACAGTACAATCGTTAGGAGTGCACTCCTAAAACCTCCCCATCCCCAAGAAAGTCTACTGAAAAGACCAGCAGGTGCCGAAAGTTTCCGGCACCTGCTGGTAAGATGAAATGGCTTAGCTAGAATTCAAGTAAAGAGATGACCTTATGCAACGATCCATGCTGCATAAGGAGTTGACTTTTGGGGAGTCAGTGATTATAATACGATTATATCGAACAGATGTTCTTGCTAGAGCGCTGCCGATATGAAAACTAAATATGTTACGATTTCTAATCGAGCAAGCGGAGCAGGCTCCTCTGATAGAGGACTGAAAAAACTACCAAGC
>RCNI01000202.1_pt1 | contig 39563 bp, 39 predicted proteins | sample 2041151 | NCBI WGS metagenome assembly RCNI01 (sample SAMN09708214, study PRJNA481090) | feces metagenome | isolation source: feces | place: Antarctica: Albino Rookery
AAGTCATATCCCTGTATTGTATGTATACATCCTATTTCATTTACAGCATTTGGTGAGTTAACCCAGTCTTTATTCACACTATTCCATTTATAATGATATTGCCCTATCGAAATATCATCAAGACTAGAATCTTTTTTGGAAATCCACTTCCATGAATATCCTGCAACGGTACGACATAATCCATATTCTTTATCCTTTGCCTTTATGCAACTGATCATCTCTTCTACATTATCAAATAGTTTAAATTCATAATGCTTAAATGTTATTTTTTCATTCGGTGGATTGTCGCTTAAAATGTGTTTTATATACTTTATATATTCATTTCCACCTTGACATCTAAACTGAGAATCAAGAGAAAATAACTTTGTATTTGAAAATTTCTTTAAGTCTTCAAAAGCCTCCTCGTCAATATCAGAAGGCTTTACTGACTGCATATTATCATAAAAGAAAATTTGGTTTTTACTACATTTTAAAATCCAGTCTAACTCTGTACCTGTATTCCCCAATCTTAATAATGCATTATTTTTATCAAAAACAGGATACTGAGTTAATGCTTTTCTCTGTCTCAATCTATGTGCTTCATCAACAATAAGTAAATCATATTTGTCTTTAGGAACTTCTACAGGACTTATAACCATTTTTTTACTAAGACTTTTTATATTTTTAAATACCTTTTTTATAGTTGCACGTAAAGATTGCATTGGAACTACAAGTCCAATTTTCATAGGTTTCAACTGGTTAAGGTTTTCAGCAATGCAGGCATATCCTGGATCCAAATCATAATTAATTTCTATCTCACTTTGACCGATTTCAGATAATATTTTCATTAAGTAGATTGCAAGTACTGTTTTTCCTGTACCTGCCCCACCTTCAACAATAGCTGTCATATTTTCATTTATCTTTTGATTGTCAACAAGCTGTTGTATAATAGCATCTACAACTCGATATTGATCTAAACTCAGATTTTTATACGGCGAGTATTTAAATATATCTGAATTTTCGATGGTATGTATACTATTTTGAACCAGCTTCTTATCTTGTAGTTGCTTCCAAATTATATTGAAATTTTTTTCATAATCTTCTTGCTGGTAATAGTTATGGGGTTGATTTCCCATACTAATATTTTGCAATTGAAATAGACCATCTGCAGACATATGGTTAATCAAGAAACTTTCTAAATCCAAAATTACTGATTTATTAAAATCATCATCACTTATAATATTAATATTACTTAATCTTCTTCTATCAGCTCGCTGTAAGTGTTGACGTGTTCTAACGGAAGCATTTACAGTTTCTCCGATATATGCTTCTTTCTCATTATTTATAATATATACTACTGGCCAATTTTGACCATATTCCATATTTTTTATCTTATCTGGTGCTTCATCATTAAATTCTGTTTCTTTAATTTGAGCCATATGTATTATTCCTCTAGTTCGTTATATTTTTTGCTACTGCCTTTACATTTTTCCACTGGATATTTCTTGCCGTTTTCATCAAGCTTTCTAAGTATTTCCTTTTTCAAATCAATATCAAGCTTATCTGATAACATAATACAGTACATCATAACATCTGCAATTTCATCACAAACATTATGTAAGTCATAACTACTGTCCCATTGAAAACATTCTAATAGTTCTCCAGCCTCAATAGCCACTGATTTCGCTAAATTTTCTGGAGTGTGAAATTGCTCCCAGTCTCTTTCTTCATTAAAGATGCGCAATTTTTCTTTTATTTCTTCCATAACTTTCTCCTGTTTAATAAACTTTAACAAATACACCATATATTGTAAGCTAATCTATAATGATTTTCAATAATTCCCTATAACAAAATGAGTGATTGCCTTTTGAATAATATAGTCTACATTTTAACTTATTTATTTATAGATACTCCCACTTTTGAAATAAACTCTTCATAGCTACATAAACCTTTAAATGCATGTTCACAGGTAAATTGATCCACTTTGTATTCATATTTTTTGTGACCATTGATATAAAAATCAATCTGTGTCTCTTCCTTTTTAAACATAGTCCAAAGGTTTATCAATAATAATGCTATCTCTTTACTTTTATTGTCTTCAATCTGACTTTCAATAACAGCAGTCACTTTATCTTCAGCTTCACTTAAATTCCTCAAGCTATGCCCTTTGCATAACAGTCTACTTTCAATAAATAACTTTTTCCATTCTAAACTAAAATTATTATATACTTCAATATGATTACGTTCCATATATTCTTTTATCAGGTTAAGATTATCATAATAGAAAATCATTCTTGCAATGCCCATTATCTGAGTTGATCTCTGAATCTGATATACGTATTTTTTTAATTGATTTAAAGTTATTTCTATTGTTCTTTCTTTTTCCTTTTTTCCAAATGTAATCCTGATTTTTTCTTTATCAATAACTTCGTAAGATTGATGACATGAAGCATTACGCCAATCTGATATATTTATTTGTTCAGGAATTGTTAAAAAAATACCTGTATAACAATCCGTATCTAAAATATTGTTTACAACTTGTCCAAAAGGCATATCTTTAATTTTATTATAGTCAACCTTTCCCTTTCTTGTTAATGTTATAAATGCCCATAATTCAAATGTATAGAATTTTGCTGCTGATTCTAATAACTGGCCAATGTATTGCATACACTTAAACACAATCTTTCTAAAATCATCATCTTGGAAATCAGGGATGTCTTCTTTTATATAAAAGCTATTATTCTGCTTGCTGATGGCTCCCGATATATCATCTATTAAGATTTTAAGCGTTTCATCTTTATATTCGTCTAATGAAGTTCTATACAAATTTAAAATGTTACCTAATTCTTTTTCAAAAACTTCATCATTATGATAAAGCATAATTACTTCAAATACACCTATTATTTCCATATCTTGCCAACATTCATTTAATATTTGAGAGTCAGTGAAATAAGGCTCTAATGTTTTAGTAATTACATATTTTATATCTTGTTCTTTAGCTCCTTCTTTATATAATGTAGCTATTGCATCATTAATTTTACGCATTTTATTTTCTCCTTTTAATAAAATCCTTTGTCTCAAATATAAATAAGGTACCAGTTGCCTGGTACCCATAGAGGTTAAAATCAATTGTTCAATAAACTAAAGTTTTTGTAAATTCTTTTCTAACTTTTTAAAAGTATAGTCATAAGGATAGAATCCATATACATCGTGGTTCCAGTCAATCTGTTCATCCGCACTACTATTTATTTTCACAAGCTCATCAATAGCAAGAGACTTTTCAAAGCGTATTCCTCTAATATCATTTTCAATCTTATTAAGAGATACATCAGATTTAGACTGGTATACCTTTGCGCCACAATAAATAGATATTTTACAGCTATATTCCTGCTCAAAATATACTTGTGAATAAGTATTTAATATGATACAAAGATTAAGCAGGTTCTCTATATCTTTCTGAAGAGGAATATTAAAATCCAACACAGTAAATTCACAGGCGTTGTAGATTGGCTTACCAAAGGCGTAGAAGTGATTACTCTTCTTTTCTGAAGAAATTGTGCAGTTACTAAATAACTCTCCAATAAAATTTCTGAACTTTTCTATAACCCTGGATAAATCATATCCCTGATTATTGGAAGAAATTTTAATTTTAACATATCCGATCCAGAATTCTTCAGGTTTTTCTCTGCATTTATTCCAAAAGGATATTCCCTGTGCTGAATCCATAAAATTGATGCCATGCGTTTCTTTCTTATGGCTTACTTTTTTTCCATTTTCTACTTTATCAAAAATTTCATAATGGTTTTCTCTTTTTCTGATTTCAAAGGTTCTTCCATTTGCTTTAAATGCAGGAAAGCGGTCTGCCTTTTCATCATTAGTTTTGATATTACAGCAGATAAGGTTATAATCAGCTGTTTTGCCACCTCTGCTTTCAGGCATAATATGATCCACATTCCATCCATATTTGCTGTTTCGATCATTATATGCAGCCTTAGCGATTTCCCTGCCTGCAAAATCAATGCCTTTGTTTTTCTTTCCAATCTGTTTGTTCCACAGTCGCAAAGCGGTTTCTTTATTCAGTTCCATGTTCATTCTCCTTTCATATTAAAATGAAATAAAGTATTTGTTTTAACCTCCTTTTTGAGATAAGCAAATACATAGAATGACACATAGGGCAACCTACTGCTGAAACCTCGATGGGTAATCCTTATAACAGCTTACTTAAGGATTTGTCAATCATCTCTTTATATAAAGAGGATTTAGATTTGCTCATCTTCCCCTTTATTATATTCCTCTTAAATAAAATATCAACTTATTATGATAAGTTATGACAAAATGTCTAAAATCTTAAGTGCTTCCCACACCAATCACTTCCGCACCACTAAATCTTCTCTGTACACTTCTTCTGCATAGTATTATAATTTATAGAAAAGACTAACAGAAAGAGATTGATTAACGATTTACACAGGAGGAATAATACATGTGCACATGTCTTGATTTTCAGACAAAGGATCACTATTTCGGCAGAACGCTGGATTTAGAATACCATTACAATGAAGAGGTTGTAATTACACCTCGTAACTACAGATTTGATTTAAGAAATGAAGGTACTCTTCAGACAAAACACGCCATTATCGGTATGGCTACTGTCATCGGAGACTACCCTCTGTACTATGAAGCTGCAAATGAAAAAGGCTTATCTATCGCCGGGCTGTATTTCCCCGGAAATGCAGAGTATTTTTCACCACAGGAAGGAAGCCTGAACCTGCCATCCTACGAAATCATTCCATATTTTCTAGGATTATTCAGCACCATTGATGAAATACGCCCTTATCTTAAAAAACTGAACATAACCAATGACAACTTCAGCGAAAATATGCCACTTTCCCCACTCCACTGGATGATCAGTGACGGAAAAGAATGCCTTGTAGTTGAACAGACAAAAAACGGATTAGAGATTTACGAAAATAAAACAGGTGTAATGACAAATAATCCGACTTTTAACTATCAGTTAAAAGCCTTAGAGGAATTTAAAAATCTGACACCGGAATATAAACCGCCTGTTCAGAAAGAAGAAGGCGTATCTTTTGACTGCGTGGGATGTGGAAGTCTTGGTCTCCCTGGAGATTATTCAAGCACTTCAAGATTTGTAAGAACAGCATTTTTAAGCGCTACAGCAAATAAAGAACCTGACGAAAAAAACAGCATCACTCAGTTCTTTCATATACTAAGTACCGTAAGCATGACTAAAGGCACCGTCTTAACAAAGGCAGACAAAGAGGATATGACTGTTTATACTTCCTGCATAAACACAACAAAAGGCATTTATTACTACAAAACCTATGATAACAGCCAGATTTCCGCAGTTAAACTTACAGAAGAAAATATGAATGCTGATAAAATTACTTCATTTAAACTGGAATCAGAGCAGAGCATTTACTGCCAGAATTAGTTCTGATTGTATACTTTCATAAGAAAAAAGCTAAAGCACGAATCTTTTTGATTCGTGCTTTTCTAGTCATATTCTTATTCCTGATACCTTATTCTTTCAATAATACTTTCCTTCTTCACATTTCTACTGATGATAAAAGACAACACACACTGGAATATCAGTACCACAAGTATAAGTGTCAAAACCGGAATTACAGGAAGATGATATCCTGTCAACCCGAAAATACAAGCTTTCTTCCCTGCTATTACTGCAAAATATCCGACAGGCATCCCGATAACGAGAGCCAGCAATAAGCTTCCTGCAGAAATAATCAGACTTTCAGAACAAAGCATCTTGCCAAGCTGTTTATTTGTCATGCCGAGAGCCTGCATTACGCCCAGCTCTTTTTTCTTTGTAACCATATTCATCAGACTACTGTTTGCAAGGTTAAGGAAAGTAATCACACCAATAAAGAATAGCAATCCATAACCTAAAAGACGTATTAAATTATAGGCTTTTTCATTCTGCATATACTGTTCCTTGTAGCTCTTCATCTGCAGATTTTCATCTTCCTTTACCATTTTCTGAAGTTCTTTGCTTACAGCACTTTCTTTCTCCTTAGCTACAGAAACCCAGATTAGTCCTGCTTTTTCCTGACCACTTTTTAGTCCAAGATTTTTGAATGTATCTTCTGTCATAATCCAATTAGTCTCTGATAAAGAGAAAAGAGAGCCTATCATTTTACCGCTATATTTTTTATTACCAGCATATCCTGTCAGCTGCATATTTATAGTATCGCCTAAATCATATCCTGTTTCTGTATAAAACTGTCCACCCCCGTAAAGCAGTGCATTTTTTTCAGTTATTTTATCATAATCAACAACACCGTAAATATCCTGCAAACTTTTTATATTTTTTTCCAGTGTATCTCTGTCAAAAACAGCAACATCATAGATTATGCCGTCTTTATCTTCTCCACAGAAGATATTCTGTACTTTAACTTCATTTACACCGTCAATTTTTCTGATTTCTTCAATTTTTTTCTTGCTTAATGGGTCCACATCAAGAACATGATCAAGATTTCTTTCTACATACACCTCTTCATCTAAAGAATAGTCCAGGCTTACTTCAAAATCCCCATAAGGTATAGCTCTGCGGGTTTCTTCCTCAATACTTATACTGCTCATAAAACTTCCAAGAATTACAAACAATATGCAGGAAACACCTAACATAATAACAATCATGGTATTTCTTTTCCTGTTTGCACTCATATTTGCTTTTAGCATTCTCCACAGAGACATCTCTTTATATCCTTTTCTTATACCCTTTGCCCTTTTATCTGTTTCCTGGTACCTCATTGCTTCTACTGGTGAAATACAACTTACGGTTTTCATCGGTTTCAGTAAAGAAATAATGACACCAATCAATGTAACAGCAAAACACAGAATAAGTATAGGTACAGAGAAAATAGAAATCTCTGTTCCTGCATACATTCCCACTTCTTCAATGGTTTTCTTTATATACAGGTTCATAACGAAAAAGTTAAAAAGAACACCCAAAATCATTCCTATGGGAATTGCCGGGACTGCAAGTGAAAGACCTTCATTCAGGATAAGCTGTTTCATCTGCTTTTTTGTCGTTCCAAGGGCTTTTATCTTACCATACTCCCTTATTTTCCACTGAATGCCCACCTGAAAAATGTTGTAAATCACCATAATGGAAATGGCTATAACAAGCAATGCAACAAGTACACATCCAAAGATAATCGTTCTATCAGGCTTTAGTCCCCAGAATAGATAATAATCGTTCATTGCAATCTGATTAGATTCAATACCACAGCTTTTTCCGACTTCTTTTGCAATCTCTGTTGCAGAATCAGAGTCCGGTTCCAAATATTCCTGAAGACTGAAATACACACTGTACACTCTTCCGCCTTCCTCATATTCATTCTGATAAAAAGCTTCAGATACATAAGAAGTATAATTTGAATTAATTGTTTTGATATTCTGAGGCTTCATTATACCGGAAAGTATAAAACTTCTCTCAGAAAAAGGTTCTCTTTCATTTCTACGGAAGGATACTTTTATTTTATCTCCCTCTTTTGCATTTTTATATCCGAGTTCCTCCAGCAATTCCGATTGCATTAAAATCTCATTTTCTTTTTCAGGAAATTTACCGGATTTCAGCTGTCTTTTCATATTTTCCATTTTCTGAGCAGATGAGCTCAGCCATTTCACATTACGATTTCCTTTTCCTTTAAATACTCCTACATCGGCTGTGTTTCCTATCTTATCAATTTCTGACCGCCTTTTAAGTTCTGTTATCTGCTCATCTGTTACACCGGCATATATACCATAATAACTCCCATAAAGCTCCTTTGCATTTTTCTGCTGAAAAGTTACAGTAGAATATCCAAATAAAGAGATTGCTGTAAGAAGAAGCGAGGAAATAATTACTGCAATAATAATCAGTATACTTCTTGTCGGATTTTTACGGTTATTGGCCCTTGAAAGATTTCTAATCGTTTTCATTAATATTCTGCCACCTTTCCGTCCTCAATAATAAGAATTCTTTCTGCAATCTGTGCAATATCTTCATCATGCGTAATCATTACAACAGTCTGACCGTATTTCTCAACAGCCATTTTGAGCAGACCGATAACTTCTTCCCCTGTTTTTGAATCTAAATTTCCTGTAGGCTCATCAGCAAGGATAATATCCGGTTTTGATGCAAGCGCTCTTGCAATAGCTACTCTCTGCTGCTGTCCACCGGATAAAGTATTAGGTAAACTGTTCAGCTTATTTTCCATACATAGTGTTTTTACAATGTCCATAATGAAGTCTTCGTCAATTTCTTTTCCATCAAGGCCCAGAGGGAATACAATATTTTCCCATACGTTTAATGAAGAAATAAGGTTAAAAGACTGAAAAATAAAACCGATCTTTCTTCTACGGAAAATCGCTCTTTTGTCTTCAGATAAGGTGAAAATATCTGTACCGCCGATGAAAACTTTTCCTTCTGTCGGTGTATCCAGTCCGCCAAGTAAATGAAGCATTGTACTTTTACCTGATCCGGATTTTCCTACAATGGTAACAAACTCCCCCTGTCTGATTGCAATATTTGCATTCTGTAAGGCTCTCATCTCATTTTCACCGTTTCCATAATATTTACTTAAATTTACCGTCTGTAAAATTGTATTCATTTTCTTCTCTCCCTTCTAAAAGCTAAGAGTATTATATAAAATCAGTCTTTCACTTTCATTTCAATTTCAAACAAAAAGACTTACAAAACTGTAAGCCTTAAATATATGGTAATTGAATGACAAACATCGTTCCATTCTTACGTTTTTCCTTATCTCTCCCTATAAAGATCATTCCCTGATGCTGCTCAATAATATTTCTGGATAAATAAAGGCCTATACCGGAACCCTCTGTATTCTGTACAGCATCTTCTTCGCTTCGATAAAACCTGCGAAATACTTTATGATAATCCTTTTGTGAAATGCCGATTCCCTGATCCTTAATTTCAATACGGAAGAACGCATTTCTTTTTTCCAGTCTGATCTTGATTTCCGTATTTTCCGGACTGTATTTTATAGCATTGTCAAGTATATTAATGATGGCTTCACAAATCCATTTACGATCATGAGGAAGCTGAAGTTTTTCAAGCCCTTTTGTATCTGCCATAGAAATCTCAATGTTCTTTTTATCTGCCTTTGGAAACACTCGTGTAACGGCTTCCAGTACTGTTTCAAAAATCAATGCAGGCTCTTTTTTTATAAGAATCATATTATTTTCCATTCGTGAAATATTCACAAGTGAATCTACCAGCTTTTCAAGTCCTGTAACCTGATGATATGTACGCAGTATAAATTCTCTTTGTTCCTGTTCGGTAAGGTTATTTTCTTTAATAATCTCTACCCCGGATTTCAATGCGGTTACCGGTGTCTTAAGCTGATGGGAAATATCTGTAACAAGAGCTTTTGTCTTTTTTTCTTCTTCTTCCGCTTTAGACCTCATACTCTGCACCAGATAATAAAGATGTTCAAGTTCTCCATATACTTCACTATACAGTCCCTCTTCAAAAGAAACATCGGCTTTTATCTCTTCAGCTCTGCCGACAGCGCGTATCTGCCGGGATATTTCTCTACAATGAAAAGAGATATTCTGCTGATTGTTTTTCTCTATTCTCCTAAGAATAAACAGATTAATAAAAAAGATGACCTGACTTAAAAGGATGATACACAGACAATCTCTCACACATTCCCGTCCATAAGCATTTGTCATCGGTCCGATATATCCGTAATACTGTAAAACATCCTGTTTTTCTTTCAGAGTTCCCAAAATATTGTCAGGATTTCCTTTTTCCAGTCCGTTGACAATCATCATCATCTGTTCTCGGTAGAGTTCATATCTTAAAATACACAAACAAAGAGTAACCCCTGCAAATATCAGTGCAAGGGTTAAATATAATACAGTTTTTTTCTGTTTCATTCTTCTCTCTGCTTTCATTTTATCTCTTTACACAATCCTTATTCCAAAGATATCCCATACCTCGTATATTTCGTATATATTCCGGATTGGCTGTGTCCTTTTCTATTTTTTCGCGTAATCTTCTTATGTATACTGCAACAACATTCTCATCAAAGAAGCTCTCTTCACTGTCGAATGCATTTTCCAGTATCTGTCCTTTTGACAAAACCTTTTTTGGATTCACAAGAAAAATCCGGAGCAGTTTCCACTCGTTTTTTGTAAAAGTTACCTGTTCCCCATCGATTTCTCCATATAATTCATCAAGGTTAAAACGCCAGTGTCCTGACTCTATATATTTACTGTATTCTCTGGAATTTCTTCGAATAAGTGCATTGACTTTGAGAACCAGAACCGCCAGACTGAAAGGTTTCGTAATATAATCGTCAGCTCCTGCTTCATACCCCATAATCTGATCCGTCTCCTGATCAAGTGCTGTCAGAAAAATAACAGGAACATCAGTAAAATGCCTTATATATTTTATAAAATCGATTCCACTGCCATCAGGAAGATTGATATCACAGATAACCATGTCCATTGTTTCTTTTTCAAAAATTTCTTTTGCTTCTTTTATATTTTCTGCCGCATAAACCGTATAGCCTTCCTTTTCCAAGGTAAACTCTATGCCTCTGTTTACACTGTTTTCATCTTCAACAATTAAAATATTTGCCATAACCAGTCTCTTTCTATATTATACTTTTTATTATAGCATAGAATGTTCACTTAGGATATGTCGTACAAGAAAAATAGTCTTACAGTTTTGTAAGGCTATTTTACCGGACCAGGTAACCTGCTTTTTATTAAGAAAGCAGATTCATTTTAATCACTATACTGAATACAGATTCCCTGATTTCCGCTGAAATTTCTCCGTTCAGCCGCTCCACAAGTTTCTTTGCAATGGATAATCCAAGACCTGTGGATGTACGGCTTCTCGCTTTATCCTCTTTATAGAAACGGGAAAATATGCGCTCTAAATCTATTTCCTCACTGTTATCAATTTCATTTGAGCATTTGAATACAGCCTTGCCTTCCTCTTTATACAGGGAAAGCCAAACCCTGTGGTTACCATGCTCGAGTACATTCTTTATGACATTTTGGAAAGCTCTCTGTAAAGCTTCCTCATTTCCTGCTACAATCATAGTTTCCTCGGAAAAATCAATTTTCGGTTTAATTTCCTTTTTTTCAAATTCATCATAGAAAGAAAACATTGTCTGAAATACGATTTTTCCAAAATCAGTTTTTTCCATTTCTATCTGATATTCTTTGTTCTGTAGCTTTGTATAGGTAAAAAGTTCTTCCAGCATCATATTTAAACTTTTCACTCTGCTTTCAATAATCCGGATATAGTTCTGTCTTTCTTCTTCCGAATCAGTTTCCATCATCAGCTGAAAATATCCGTCAAGAGACGTCAACGGAGTTCGTATATCATGGGAAAGATTCGTAATGGTTTCCCTGAGTTCCTCCTGACTATGCAAAGCCTCTCTCTGAAGGATATACGATTTTTTTATCATCTCATTTATCTCTTCTGTAAGATCATTTATCTCTTTTACCGGGGATGATCCACTTAGCATCATATTACTTTTATGGTCTTTCAAAAACGAAAGCTGGCGGCAGATTTTCTTTATCTGTCGCCTGTAAAAAATAAGTATTAACATTAGAATTATAGCAATAACTGTTGCCGAAACTGCCCATATCAGCATAGTAAACTCCCACTAAATATCTCTTTTTTTCATAATAAACATAGCAAGTATCGTAGATACCAGAACAAATCCGATTCCCGTAAAAGTCCCCCTTAATAATATGTCGTTTTGTGACTGCAGATTCATCATGGTAATATTTCCGTCGAGCATGTATCTATTTAAATCAAAATGATTGCCATTACCTATTTGCTGAATAAATTTATTTATAATTCCGTAAACCGGAACAAAAAGCCCTGCATGCGCCAGAATTCCTGTTGTCATACTAAATGCTGAACTTTTTGTCAGAATTGCAAAAAACATAATGACAAGGGCAACACCGAAATGCATCAGATACTGAGCTCCGAGGTATTTTAACAGCTGTACAAAAGAACCCATATAGAATTTATTTCCCCATAAAATTACACCTGTCAGAACAATCGTGATACTAAACACTGCCATCATCAAGAATACCTGAAATCCTATAATCACAATCTTTGACAAAATGAGTTTTTCTTTATTCGGAAAAAGTCCCGCAATGTTCTTGATATATCCGTTTTTCTGTTCGGCATTGGTATAAATAGCAACAAAGATTACACAAAGTATAGCAAGAAGTCCACTTTTGAGTTCAGAACTGATTACACTGCCAATCTCGATTCTGCCTTTTGCCCACTCTGTCTCCGGTTCAATATAAACCCCTGCCATTCTTGTCTCTGATTCTATTGTATCACCTTGAGCACCCTCACTATTTGTAGTTACAATATCCGACATCATCGAAGTATCCTCTTTCATCAGGTCTATGTCCTGATTTGTCATTGTTACGCTGAAAACACCAAGAATAACAACAAATATGAGCACTACATAGGTTGAAATTGCATGCTTTAAGTGATACATATCCATTCTCATAAGATTAAACATTTCGATTACCTCCTGTCAGATTAAGATAATAGTCTTCAAGTTCTTCGTTTTTTACTGAAATCCCTATAGTCTTTACACCTTTTTCTGCAAGAGTCATGGTTATTTCACCACCATCACTTAAGCGCTCAAAGATTTCAATCGTTGCTGCATCCGTTACCTGATAATCCGTAATTCCCATTTCCTCAAGAACAGTACATGCCTTACGAGTATTATCTGTTTTCAGCTCGATTCTTTCACTGCATTTTGCCAAAAGCTCATCTCTTGTGAGTTCCTGTAAAAGGACTCCATTGTGAATAATTCCATAGTTTGTAGCAATTTTTGAAAGTTCACCTAAAATATGACTGGAGACGATAAAAGTTATATTGTAATCCTTATTCAAATTTAATAAAGTTTCCCTGATTTCTGCAATTCCTTGGGGATCAAGTCCGTTAATCGGTTCATCCAAGACCACAAGATCCGGATTTCCCACTAATGCCATAGCAATTCCAAGTCTTTGCTTCATACCAAGAGAAAAGTTCTTTACTTTTTTTCTTCCTGTATTTTCAAGGCCTGTAATCTTCAGAAGTCTGTCGATATTATCTTTTGCAGGCACTCCTAAAGCAAGGTATTTTAGCATGATATTGTCATAAGCCGTCATATTTGGGAAAATACCGGGTTTCTCAATCAGTGTTCCTATTTGTGACATATAGGGATATACTTCTCTCCCTGTTTTTCCGAAAAAAGAAAATTCTCCATCTGTCGGTTTTGATAATCCACAGATCATCTTTAATATTGTTGTTTTTCCCGCTCCGTTTCGACCGATAAGACCGTATATCGCACCTTGCGGAATATGTAGATTGACTGCATCGGCCGCTTTATGCCTTCCATACTTTTTTGTCAGATTATTTGTAGTAAGTAAATACTCCATCTTTTTTCCTCCTTTTCTCTGTATTTTCATTCTAACGGTAAGAAGAAAATAAAACGCAAAGAAAAGTTAAAGAAAAGTTAAAGACTATTTTGCAAGTCTGAATCCGATTCCCCAAATAGTTTCGATATATTCTTCATCTGTAACCGCTTTCAGTTTCTTCCTTATATTACTGATATGCACATTAATGGTTTTATCTTCCCCGATGTAAATATCATCCCATGCGTAATCATAAATTTCCTGTTTTGAAAATACTCTGTCGGGATGAAGCAAAAGAAGTTCCAATATCTTGAATTCCTGCCTGGTCAGAGTAATTTCTGTTTCATTGATAAATGCACTATAAGAATCTCTTTTCAGGATTAAACCTCTGTATTGTAAATTCTCCTCTCCCCTGTTCTGCCTGCTCGAAATACTTCGTAACTGCACACCCACTCTTGCAAGAAGCTCCTGTATTGCAAAAGGCTTTGTCAGGTAATCGTCCGCTCCGCTGTTCAAAAGATTTATCTTGCTGTCCAGACTATCTTTAGCTGAAATAACAATAACCGGTATATTTTGTTTTTCCTTCAGCTGCGGAAGGAGATCTTCACCCTGAACTCCCGGAAGCATAAGATCCATTATTGCAAGTGCATATTTTTCTTTTTCAAGAAGAAGCAGTGCTTCTGTTCCGGAATATGCCTGAGTATATAAATATCCGCCTTTTTTAAGAGATTCACCGATCAGATTATTAATATCTGCATCATCTTCTATAATTAAAATTCTCATTTCTCTCCCCTATAATCTCTATCGTTTTGTCCATATATTATTTTATTATATACAATTCATAAATCAAAATCAATTTTCTATTACATTCCACCTGCTGAATATATCATGAAACAGACTACACCTGTCAGATCATTTTAGATTTCGGACTTGTTGCTGCTTATCCCTTTAAGAGAATTTATATGAAACCTGGCATAATTTTATTTTTGAATCTTATATGCCAGAGTTTACCGCTTCCATCTTATGCTATCCTGCTATTCTTTATATGAAACCTGGCATCTTTCTCTTTTTTTATTTGAAAAACCATGTTTCTAAATGATAAACATGGCATAATTCTATATTTTCATCTGATATGCCAGAGTATGACATTTATATCCTCTTATTTCATTTATCTCAAGGAGCTTTAACCTTTTCATTTCACGCAAAATCACTGCACCTTGACAATCTGTATATTTCGTACTATAGTATGTTCCAAAATGCTTCCGGCATTAAATAGATTCAAAAGAGGTTTTTATAATGAATAAACAATCAATTACAGTAAAAGAAATATTTTCCATTCCTAATATCATGAGCTACATTCGACTTATACTGATTCCTGTGATCTGCTGGATATATCTTCATGCTACCTCACAAAGCGACTATTATATTGCAACCGCAATTCTACTATTTTCCAGTCTTACAGATATGCTTGACGGCTGGGTTGCACGTAAATTCAACATGATTACAAATTTAGGCAAGATCCTCGATCCTGTGGCAGATAAACTGACTCATGGAGCACTTGCCATCTGTCTTGCCGTTAAACATCCTTTAATGTGGGTTCTACTCACCTTTATGGTAATAAAAGAAGGATTTATGGCTATTAAAGGATACCAGTTTCTGCAGAAAGGCATAATGCTTGATGGTGCTCACTGGTGCGGAAAAGTTACAACAGCATTGCTCTTTGTCGGCCTGTTTGTTTTGTTCCTTTTCCCTACCATACCTGCTGTCATTGCAAATATAATGATTCTGATTATGATGCTTTCTATGGGTTATACTTTTTTCTATTACGCTTCACTTTATAGAAAGCTGGAACAGGGCGAAAAGAAAAACGGTGTAATTAAGCTATAACTACAGTCAGATATTATTTTTCATTCAGACATACTCAAAAGCCGGCAGTCAAATAAATTACTGCCGGCTTTCATTTTATATTTAGGTAAAACTTAAATCTGCATAATTATTTTACTTCTATAGAAGCGTTTTTTAATTGATAATACAATTCTTTATTGCCTTTTTCTTTATAGGTTTCAAAAGTGCCCTGTACTATAATTTCAGAATCTACTTCAGGATATTCATCAGGGTATATATGACTTCCATCATCCCATACAAATTTTATTCCCTGAGCACAGCAGGCCATTGCATCCTGAATAACGCAATAATGGTAATATTGTGCTGTTGGTTCGTAGTAAGCTGCATAATAAAGCCCTTTCATTCGTACAGTTTTTCCGACATACTCATCCGGTTCAATCATCATTTGCCATACCGTAGCATAAACCATATCACTACTCATAGCAGTAAAGTCATAATCTACATGCTCTGAAATCTGATTTGTATTTCTGTCATTTGACTTTTTCTTTTCTGTTGTCTTCTTATCTTCAATTCTCTCACCAATAACCTGATCAGCAGAATTTCCCCGGTTTATGTTATCTATTCCGCTTTTGTTTGTTCCACAGGATGTCATAACCGGAAGCAATAATAACAATACAATTAATTTTAGTATCCGTCTCATGTTGCTACCTCCGTAAATATTTTCCCATAACATAAGCAAAGCCAAACGCACAGATATCAACTGCAACAATCGTAGAACCTACTGGTGTTCCCGCGAGAATAGAAACCAGAATGCCTGTTAGTGCACAACATACAGACAAGGTTGCAGAACATATCGTAACAGATAAAAAACTGTTAAATATTCTCATCGCTGATAATGCAGGAAAAATCACCAATGCGGAGATTAACAAAGATCCTACCAGATTCATTGCCAGAACAATAATAACTGCAATCATTATGGCAATCATTAAATTATAGTAATCTATTTTTGTTCCAACAGCTTTCGCAAAAGTTTCATCAAATGTAATCGCAAAAATTTTGTTATAGAAAAGTAAAAACAAAACTACGACTAAAACAGACAGGACAATACATAACTGCACTTCATTTTTTGTCAGTGTTAAAATAGAAGTAGAACCGAACAAGGTACTGCAAACATCTCCTGACAGGTTTGAACCCGTAGAAAATATATTCATTAGTAAGTATCCGATAGCTAAAGCTCCAACGGAAATCATTGCAATTGCTGCATCACCTTTTATCTCTGTGTTCTGACCTGTACGAAGCAATAATACCGCACAAATTATCGTGACCGGTAAAATAAAAAGCATATCTCTATTAAAATTCAGAACGGAAGCAATAGCCATTGCACCAAATGCCACATGAGAAAGTCCATCGCCAATAAAAGAAAATCTTTTTAGTACCAGTGTAACTCCTATCAATGAAGAACAAAGTGCAATTAAGATACCAACAATCAGGGCATAGCACACAAACGGATAAGAAAAATAAAAACCAAGCTTTTCAAAAACCATATTCATTAGTGTTATCTCCTCTCATTGAATATAGGCCCTTACTCATTTCAGTACATAGATATTCCTGTCTTGACCCGAAAAATACAGTTTTTCCAATGTGTAAAATATGACTTGCATAATTGAGTGCTGTTGTTATATCGTGAGAAACCATAACTATTGTGATTCCATTTTTTTTATTTAGTTCTTCAATAAGTCTGTACATTTCTACTGTGGCTTTAGGGTCAAGAGCGGATACAGGCTCATCTAAAATCAAAACCTTTTGTGTTGCACAAAGTGCTCTGGCTAAAAGAACTCGCTGTTGTTGTCCTCCTGATAATTCACAATAGCAACGTTCGGCAAGCGTAAGAATCCCCATTTTGTCCATATTTTCTCTGGCAGCTTTTTTTTCAATCCGATTATAGAATGGTCGTAGTCCGCAACGATTCTGACATCCGGAGAGAACAATTTCTCTCACGGATGCAGGAAAGTCCCGTTGCCATGGTGCCTGTTGTGGCAGATAACCGATTTCATTTATGTGGAGACCGTCACCTAGTAAAATATTACCACTAATGAGAGGCTGCACTCCCAGTAGTGTTTTCATAAGCGTACTTTTACCAGAACCATTTTCACCTACGATGCAGAAATAGTCCCCCTCATTTATGGAAAAATTAATACCAGACAAAATAGCTTTTCCGTCATAGCCTATAGATAAATCTTGACAAGTAATTTGTGCCATACTGCGCCCCCTTAATTTAGTGCCTCTTTCAGCACATCAAGGTTCTTTTCCATAATAGAAAGATAACTTGCACCTTCTGCAATATCTTTTGAGACTATGGACTGCATGGAATCAAGCGTCATAATTTTCTGTTTTTTATCTCGTGTATTTTCAATTATTGTTCGTGCAATTTTTTTATCAGATTTTTCTATAGTCAGAATATTTTCGAGTCCAAGTTCATCTACTTTTCCGGCAAGGAATGTGACAGTTTCAAAGCTGGCTTCCGTTTCTGCAGAACAGCCCACAAAAGCAGCATAATAAGAAAGCCCATAATCATCTACCAGGTAACGAAATGGAAAGCGATCTCCAAACACAAGTGTTTTTTTCTTTGCGGAATTTACTGTCTGCTGATACTCCGCATCCAGTGTTTCAAGCTTTTTATTATAGGCTGTAACATTGTTCTGATACTTTTCTCTATGTTCAGGATCAACTTCTGCAAGTGTATCTGCTATTTTATTGCAGATAATCTGAGCATTTTTTAGTGAAAGCCATACATGTTCGTCATGTTCGGGTTCGGAATCAGGCTCATGTTCATGATCGTGTTCATGATCGTGTTCATCCTCCATTCCTTCAACAACGACTTCTTCCTTGACAGAGTCTCCCAATATGTCAAGGAGATTGATAACTCTCATTTTCTTATTATCAGCTTCTTTTAAAACATCTTCTACCCATTCATCTGATTCGCCGCCGACATAAATAAACAGATCGCAATTTGAAATTTTTAAAATATCATCAGCAGTAGGCTGATAACTATGTAAATCCACACCATTATCAAGAAGCATTGTAAGCTCCACATTATCAGCATTATCTCCCAGAATTTCTTTTACCCAGTCATATTCCGGAAAAATAGTAGTTACAATTTTAATCGGTTTATCCACAACTTTCTTTGTGGTATCGTTATCGCAGCCAGACAGGCAGAAAACAAACATAACTGCCACCAAAATAATAGAAATATATTTTTTCATAAAATAAAACCTCCATAAATATACATTATTCTCTAAAAAAGGGTACAAAAATACAAGGAAATATCTATTCCTTACTAAACAGGTATAGTGCTTCCTTGTCTAAAGGTTTTATTTAATTGTTAAGCCTGACTTTTTGACGAATGAGAGTAGTTCTTGGCACGAAGAAAAATGCGCTGATACAAACCAATACAAATGGTATCCGGACAAAGTAACACGTTGTTTTTATTATTTGTCCACTTTCAAATTGTTTTAATGTCTGTTCTGCCTGATGAATACATGCACAAACAGGACAATTCTCACCTTTGCAGTGATGGTCCGCTTCCTTAATTATAAAGAGAACAGAAAATGCGGTAACTGTAAGAAGTACTGCACATATTACAAATGCACATATTCTTTGCTTTTTAGTATACATATTCCCTGCCCCCTTCTCATTTTATTTTTTAATTAATACTTTTCCTGCATTCTTCACATTCTCCATAAAAAACTGTTCTCAGAGAATTCACTTTAAATCCATGATGTTCAAGTAAATGTATTCCCAGGTTAGATACTTCGTTACACTGTAAATGAATAAGCCTGCCACATTTTTCACATTTGCAATGATAATAAACAGGATAATCGGATTTTTCATTCTGTCCGATGTATTCAAAGCAAGCACTGACAGTTCCATCTACGACATATTTTATAACTTTACCCTGCTCACCCATCTTTTCTAAATGACGGTAAATTGTTGTTTTCCCAATAGTGATTCCGTGGCTTTCAAAATAAGTCTTTATATCGCTGACCGTTACATGCTGTCCTCTCACTGATTCTAAATAAGATATCAGCAATTCCATTTGCTTTGTATGGTACTGTGCTTTTTCTGACATTTTATCACCTCCGAATTTGAAAACCATTTTCATATTATAATATAATTTTCAGTTTGTCAATATGAAAACGAGTTTCATATTTTCAAGAATCCTTATATTGAGCTGTATTCTTCAAAGGCTTTCCATAATGTGCACCCGGTTTTCTGGACACAGAAAGTTTAATTGAATAATGAAGAATCAATTTATAAACTGCAGGCAGCATCCATAGGGATTTCCGGTCTGTACAATTCTACACATTTTAATCTGAATTTATACTATGATGCATAAATCTTCTCTACCGGTTCGAGATGACCATCACATCCAGGACAGAAAATATAACGATTGGAGGACGGTTAACCCTTCAAACACGAGGTTTTACTCATATAAAAAATCCGGAATCCAAATGATTCCGGATAATAAAAAATATTACAGAAAACCTTTTATAACATCTTCTAATCTGCTCTATTTCCTATACACTTTCTTCCTTACAAAATACAGACATACAACCTGCATAATTACGGTAAGTATCCAGGATAACGGATAGGAAATAAATAAAAAGTCCAGAGAATGATGTGCAGGGAAAACACCAAAAATCCAAAAGATTCTCGTTCCTACTGTTCCGATAACCGATAGAATCATCGGTATAGTCGAATATCCCATTCCCCTTATATCTCCCGGTAACAAGTCCATAAGACCACACAGGAAATAAGTCCAGAAAGTATAAAGGAGCACTTCCATACCATATTTGACAACTTCAGGATTTGAAGTATAAATCCTCAAAAGGTGGTTGCCGAAGGTATAAACACTTCCTCCAAGAACAAGAGTAACACACACAGATAAAAGTATACAGTTTATGAGGATTTTATCCATTCGTTTCCATTTCTTTACTCCGTAGTTCTGGCTGATAAAATTCATACAGGTCTGTGTAAATGAATTTACCGCAGCATATAGAAAACTGAAGATATTATTGGCTGCTGTATAACCTGCCATAGCAATTCCTCCAAATGAATTTACAGATGACTGAAGAAGCACATTGGAAAAATTAATAACCGTACTTTGAAGGCTTGCAGGTATTCAATCTGAAAAAGCTGCATCAGGTAGACTTTTTTTATCTTTAGCTTTGAAAATCGTAGCTGATAACTGCCTTCTGTCTTATATAAGCATCTTAATACAAGGATACAGGAAATCATTTCTGAGATTACTGTTGCAATAGCAACGCCCACCACTCCTAAAGGAAAGACAATAACCAGAACCATATTCAGTCCGGCATTAATTGCACCTGCAATAACAAGAAACATCAGTGGTCTCTTTGTATTACCGACAGCCCTTAAAATTGCAGCACCGTAATTGTACAGCATAAAAAATGGCATACCAAGAAAATAGATTTTCATATACAGCGCCGAATAATAAAGGATATTTTCAGGTGTTGCCATTAACCTCAATGCCCATTCAGACAGGAATAGTCCTGCAAACGCCATAAAGATTCCACTGATAAGCGCAAAGAAAATCGCGGTATGTACAGTTTCTGACATTTCCTTGTCTTTACCGGCTGCATAAAAACGCCCTGCCATTACATTAGCACCAAGAGAAATCCCGATAAACAGATTGATCATCAGGTTAATCAATGCACTTGTCGAACCTACTGCAGCAAGAGCTTCACTGCCACTGAACTTTCCAACAACAACAATATCCACCGCATTAAAAAGAAGTTGTAAAATTCCCGATAACATTAACGGCACAGAAAAAGAAATCAGTTTGCTCAGAATCGGGCCATTACACATATCTATTTCGAATTTGTTTTCTTTACTTTTGAATCCATATAACCTACTCTTTCTTTCATTATCTATTATACATAAACTGAAATTTATTTTATTTTGTAATTACTATATCTTTCATTATATACATTATCAAAAATAATATCAAGAAAATGCCGCAGTTCAAACAATATGCTTAAAATTTCTTTTACAATTACTTTTCCCTGCAAGAAAGAGCATTGCATATATTTATCCAATATGTTAATCTTTCTATAAAAGGTATTAAGGAGAAATTATGATTTTAGAAATAAAAGGGAAAAAAATTCATTATGAAAAGACAGGAACAGGTCCTGCCCTGGTTATGATTCACGGAAACAGCGAAAGTCTCGGTATTTTTACAGAAAGCGCTATGGTACTTAAAGAGAGATTTACAGTCTATGCCATGGATTTGCCCGGACATGGAGAGAGTGAAAAAATTAAGGAATTTCATTACAATGATCTTGCTTCCTATGTTTACGATTTTATCAAAGCGATAAATTTAGAAAAGCCGGTATTTTTCGGATTCAGCGATGGAGGAATTATCGGACTTCTACTTGCACTCAAATATCCTGATTTATTTTCCCGCCTCATTATCAGCGGCGTAAACATTAATCCTAATGGACTAAAATCCTATGTCAGACTTAATATGTGGACCAGGTATCTTCTATCTTTTGATAACCGTATTAAAATGATGCTTCATGAGCCGAATATAACATCAGCTGATTTATCAAAGATAAAGATTCCCGTTGATCTTACTGTTGGAGAAAATGATGTCGTTCCTATGCTACATACAAAATTTATTGCAGACAGTATTCATCAGTCTTCCCTTACTGTATTTAAGTGCCATACGCATGGAAGCTATATCGTTCATAATACTGCCATTGCAAAATACATTTTAAACCTATTAAACGAAAACGAAACCACCTGTTAACAGGTGGTTTCATTCTATATTTTTCCTCATACTTTCAGTTTTTACGATTTCTTTGTTTCTCTTCAATTGTCAATCTGACTTACAAGTGATAAATCTGTACCCAGCTTCTTATACGGTCTATGCGGGATGATAATGGCAATCAGAATCAGTGGAGGCATCATCAATATACAAGGCAGAATGGTTGTCTGCGCATGGTAAAAGAATGCCATCCCCAGTGTATGTGCAATAAGTTTCTCTGCTCCGAAATATATAATCACGATTGCAAGGATAAAAGCACCTATAATATACATCATTCCCTCTGTAACAAGCATTTTTATTACCTGCGTTCTTGTCATACCCACAATTTCAAGGAGTATGAATTCTCTTTTTCTGCTGATTATATTTGTTGCTACCGTATTATAGAAATTCATGATTCCAATAAATACCAGAATAAACACGAGAAAAGCTCCTATCGTATAATATTTACTTAAATGTTTTTTAAAACTTTCCTGCATATTAAGTACAGAACTTACATTGAACATCTCATCTTTTGCAGAGATATTTTCTTTAATATATTCTTTAACTTCTTTGAGTTTACCTTTTTGGGCATCCATAATTCCATACATTGCACAATCGTTTCCCGTTGCACGAATATATTCTTTTTCGGGCACTAAAACGGTTATATAAAACATATCTGCATACGGATAGTCTATGGCATAAGGCATAATAGCCTCACCTAATACTTCATATTCCGTTTTTACTCCATTTTTATATTCCATATTGAACTTATCACCCTGATGATAATAGGAAAGTTTACTTTCCTTATTATATGAGTCAGGATAATCGACAATAATATACTCCCCGGATTTAAAATCATTCCAGGAACATGGCTTATTACGCCATTGCAAGAGTTTAAAGACTTCTTCAGAAATTCCGAGATAATGTACAGTCATTTCATTTTTTGCCTTTACATCCTGCCAGAGTTTCTTTTCATTATCATCCCAATAACCTGTATAGTTATCTGCATACTCGTTCATAACCTTCTTTAAACGTGGTTCCATCTGATGTTTTTCATCAGAGTAATAAACATATCCTGTGCTCGCTGCAGCATCGCATCCTTCCATAAGTTTTCTGGCTTTTTTTTTAACACCGTTAAATTTTGTTGTATGATAGTCCCCTGTCATTTTATCTATCTGAAAATCAGAAGAAATAAAAATTTTCTGATACTCCTCAAAATGATAGCCTGTTACCAGCATATAGATAATATTTATGGTAACCAATGAAAGTGCAATAGAAAGCATGACAATAATGCCTTTCTGCAGGTTATGTTTCATATTTCTTAATGCCATACTGTACCATCCTGCGGATTTGCTTTTTCTATTTGCCCTTGAAAATGGGGAATTCGTCATTTCTTCTACTTTAAGTGCTTCGACCGGAGAAACTTTATCTACAATATGGCAGGCTTTTAAACTTGAAAGATATACAGTAAACAGTGCCATCACTGCAGAAAAAATAAAAATAAACGGATTTAAGGCAACTACAGTTTCAGTGGTGTCGATTTCAACTGCGCTGATTTCCATATCCGCCGTTAAAGACGGTACCATCAGTCGTCCTGCCAGATATCCTGCAAGAAGTCCCAGAGGTATACCCACAACACATAGCCTGAAAGCCTGCATGCGTACAATCTTCTTTAACTGTTTTCCTGTTGTTCCTACATTTTTTAAAAGGCCATACGTCTTAATATCATTTTGAACAGACAGATTAAAAATGTTATAGATAATCAGATATCCTGCAAGGACAATTGCCAGGGTAAAAATCAAAATCGGTAATATTCCGCCTGAATCCTCTGTACCAAAATCAAATGCCGGCGATATAACAAATACAGAAGCTAAAGAAGAAAAATGTATTTTTTTATTTAAGTCTTTTGTTTTTTATCAATTCCGTATAGATTGTCATACCATGCCGCAATTTCCATTGATCCGTTGGAATTACCATTTGAAATCTCTTCATCCGTCGGTATATGTCTGTTTTTCTCTGCATATTCCGGCGAGACAAATGCAAGCTGTGTAAGAACACCTTTGTCCCCTTTCCATATTCCGGATACAACAAAAGTCTCTGTAATGTATTCATTTTTTTCTATGTTCTTTTCCCATACAAGGGTAATTTTTTCACCGACTTTATGAGGAATTAAACATCAAGAATTAAGGAACTTACTGCTATTTCATTTTCTTTCTCCGGCAATTTTCCTTCTTCTATTTTACAATTAAAACTCTGCAACAGGTTCTCATCACCTGAATGCAGTTCTGTTGAGAAAGGCAGCCTTTTATCAATAATAGCACCGAGAAAGCAGCCTTTACCGTACCGTTGTACATCTTCATCGTTCTTAAGAACTTCCTCCGCTCGATCTACATCCTGTTTCGGAATATCCTGAGCAATAATATGGGAATAAGACATGGTCTGTTTCATCAAAGTTGCCTGATTAGATAAAACCAGAGAACCTGTCCCCATAAAAAGACTTGTAAAAAGCAATGTCGTAAGTACGATGGCAATAACAGCAATAATATTTCTTGTTTTATTTGTCTTCATAAAACGTCTGGTAATTAATCTCAATGTATCGCGATTTTCAACCTTTACCATTTCATCGCCCCCTGACTTTGGCTGTCAGAAACAATTTTTCCATCTTCAATTCGCAGTATTCGGTCTGCAAGCTGTGCAATCTCCTCATTATGTATAATCATAACGATGGTTTGATGATAATGCTCACTGGTTACTTTTAAAAGTCCAAGAACATCCTGACTTGTTTTTGTATCAAGGTTACCTGTAGGTTCATCAGCAAGAATAATTGAAGGCTTTGCAGCAAGCGCTCTTGCAATAGCTACTCTCTGCTACTGTCCACCGGATAATGTAGCAGGCAGGGCATTTCTCTTTTTTTCAAGACCCAGTGTAGAAATTATATTATCAATAAACTCCTTTTCCGGTCTTTTCCCATCCAGCTTTATAGGAAGTATAATATTTTCTTCCACATTAAGAAGTGGTACAAGATTGAACTGCTGAAAGACAAAACCTATATTTCTTCTCCTGAAAATAGTCAGTTCATCTGTGGACCTATCACTGATTTTCTGTCCGTCAACAATAACCTGTCCTGAGGTAGGATGATCAAGTCCTCCAATCATATGAAGAAGCGTAGACTTTCCGCTTCCTGAAGTTCCCACGATTGCAACAAATTCACCTTTATTTACAGAAAAAGTAATATCATCTGCAGCACGAACTTCCGTCTCTCCTTTTCCATATATTTTACTTAAATTGATGGTCTCTAAAATTTTCATAATGCCTCCTAAAAATAAAAGTATGTACGTTCTTTGTAGTACATACTTTACTTTATCAATGTTTCAGACCTGTTTCCGGAATATTACAAAACAGATACTATTGATTTACGGGTAAAAATACAGAGAATGTAGAACCTTCTCCTGGATTTGATTTAACTTTGATATATCCATCTTCTGACTTGATAATTTCACGTGCCAGATACAATCCTATACCTACACCCTTTATATTTGAGACGCTGTAACTCCTATAAAATCTTGAAAATATTTTCGGGATTTCTTCTTCCGTAATTCCTATACCCTCATCTTTCACATCTATCCGAACAAAAAATGAATATTTCTCTGTACTTACGGTTATGTTTTTGCCACTTTCTGTATACTTTATGGCGTTATCAATAATATTTCCTAATGCCTCTTCCGTCCACTTTAAGTCAAAATCTGCAACAAGCGTGGAATCTTGTATATTAAACGAAATACCTTTTTCCTGCGCGGAAGCCATGTATGTCTGTTTCATTTTTAATAACAAGTCCTGAAGAGGTGTTCTTTTCGGGCTAACCTTGATAATATCACTTTCGAGACGCGACAGTTTAACAAGTGACCGGATAAGGAAATCCAGTTTGTCTGTCTGCTCCATAATTGTATCGACAATCTCATTATCCGGTTCTGTCTCTTTTAGGAGTTCCGTATAAATTTTTAAATTAGAAACCGGTGTAAGTGTCTGGTGAGAAATATCAGAGATCAGGCTCTGTATAAGTTTTTTCTGTTGCTTTTGATTCTCATTTTCGAGGAGACTGTCATCAAGATAACGCTTTAAACTGTTTTCCACTGCAGAAAGTTTCTCTTCGGAAATTTCCTTTCTGATCATCTCACCCCCTGCCTGCATCGTCAATCATACCCTGCAAATGATTCAGAAGTTTTTTCTCTTTTCTGTAAAAATACCAATACCATCCATATCCGCTGACTAATACAATAACGAGAACTTCCAGTACGAAAAAAGTAATTCTCATATCAGTTCACCACCCATGTATATCCAATTCCATATACCGTTTTAATATACTTATAGGATTTGCGGAATCATCTTCCAGTTTATCTCTAAGTCTTTTTATGGTAACGGTCAATGCATGTTCATCCACAAACTCACTGTCTCCATACCATACAGAATCGATAAGATAACTTCTTTTCAGCGTTGCTCCTTTATTTTCACAGAGAAGTCGCAGGAGTTTCTGCTCAGTTTTACTTAATTCTACATTCTGTCCGCATTTAAGGAACTCCATTTTATCAAAGTCAAAAAAGAAATCATCAATACAAAAGCGGTTTTCCTTTTTATTTTGTTCACTTCTAAGCTGTACTCCGACTTTGGCACGTAGAACCATAAGACTGAAAGGTTTCGTTATATAATCATTAGCTCCGGCTTCAAGCCCTGTTACAATATCGAGCTCCATATTATTTATTGTAATGAGAATCACTGGAATTTCGCTGTTTCTTCGAAGTTCTTTCAGGAAATCAATCCCATTACCGTAGGTAGATTTATATCAAGAAGTATTAAGTCAACCTTTTCTTTAGAGATAACTTTCATTCCTTCTGCCAGTGTATATCTCTGAAAAAATTGAAATTCATCACTTTTCAAGGCTAATCGAATGCCATCATTCAGTTTTTTATCATCTTCAATAATCAGTATTTTTTTCATTTTCTTTTTCTCTTTTCACATGATATTACAGTAATTCTTTACTTCTCACTCCTATTCCTGTCGAATTCTTTCAGAACTGTTAGAATCTCTTTTACTTTGAAAGAATATGTTTATCAAAATCTTAAAAAATCTTAAAACTTTATAGAATTACTGTCTCTTCCTTATTTATATGATAAAATCTAAAAATAAATTTAGCAAGTAAATTATTGATCATATCAATTCTGTAACATTTTAGAAACTACAAAGTGATATTCTTCTGCTATATTCAGAATTACAAAAGAAAGTTCTGATTCACAGCATATGGATTTCATTAGTAGCTTTATCGTTGCTTTTATTTTTCTTTTGTTATATAGAATAAAAAGAGAACAAGCAACAGGATACATTCGTAATCGCCTTTAAAGATTATTTTGACTTACAAAAATGTAAGAAAATATTAAGAAAATATTCACTTTAAAGTAATTTTCTTGTTGTATCATCTATATTAGAAAAAAACAAAAGGGGTTATTGATGAAAAAATTTATGCTTATTAATAATTTTACAAATGCTGATATAAAAAAGAATTCAGACTTCAGACTTTCACCAAGCAGACAGCATCGTGCAGATCTGCTCAGTGAGAAAGAAAAAGAAAGATTTATATCTGCCGAAAAAATTACAATGAATATACTTTCTGACTGCTTTTCCCTTAAGAATCCTGAAATTTATGGCAATGCAGGGGAAAAACCGACTATTGATAATCAAGAGAAGATATCTTTCAGTCGTTCCTACAGCGAGAATATTCTGGCCCTGGCCCTTGAAGACTCTGAGGCCATCGGAATTGACAGCGAAAAAATAAAAACAGCAGATGAAAGTATAATCAGATATTTCTTTACCCGGCGGGAAAAGGAATATATACAAAACTCCGGGAATAAAGACTTCGCTTTTACACTAATCTGGACAAGAAAAGAAAGCTTTATAAAATATACCGGAGAGGGACTAAAATACGAATTTAACTTGCTGGATACAACACCTGACCGACCTGTCAGAAAGGGACAAAAACTGTTTGATAAAAACCTTTATTTAAACGGGCTCTATATCAACAGCTACCGCATTGATCATACGGTCATATCTGTATGCAGCAAAGTTAATGATAAATTTCCTTTATTTATACAAAAGGGGTGGTAAAATGAGAAAAACAATTATTGATTATTTTGAAGAAACGGTACGTAAATATCCTCACCACACTGCAGTAGCAGATGCAGAAGATACACTTACCTATGAACAGCTTCAGAAAACAGCAATGAATATGGGAAAACAAATTGCAGTAAAGGAGATAGAGAAAAAGCCTGTGGCTATCCTGATGAAAAGAAACAGGTATCTTCCTTCCGCTATGATGGGAGTTTTATACAGCGGTAATTTTTATGTCGTTCTTGATGCAGAATCACCGTTATCCCGTATCAAGAAAATACTAAAGACTTTGGAACCTGCCACAGTTATTTATGGAAATGAATTTGAAAAAGATGTAAATGTTTTGGGCGAATCCACAATTTCCATCAAATTTGAAGAAAAAACTTTTCCTGATGGTAAAAACGAAAACTTACTCAGAGAGATCCGAAACAGAATGACTTCTGATGATCCTGCCTATGCCCTCTTTACTTCAGGCTCTACAGGAGAACCAAAAGGTGCACTGCTTACTCATTTAAATGTAATCAGTTATATAAACTGGTTTAGAACCTGTTTCGAAATAGATGAAAACACTGTTTTCGGCTCACAGACACCGCTTCACTTCAGTATGTCAGTATCCGACTTCTATTCAAGCATATTTACAGGAGCTGCATATCACATTATTCCAAAAGAGTACTTTGCATTTCCTGCAAAACTTATAACCTATATGAACGAGCGCAAGGTAAATACCATATACTGGGTACCTTCGGCTTATGGGATTATTGCAAAATTCGATCTGCTGAAATATATGCTACCGGAAACACTGAAAAAGGCAATGTTTGCAGGTGAAGTTATGCCGGTTAAATATCTGAACTACTGGAAGAATTACCTTCCTGATGTCGTTTATGCAAACCTTTTCGGACCTACCGAAACAACAGATATCTGTTCCTATTATCTTGTAGACAGAACATTTGACGAAACAGAATCCCTTCCTATAGGAAAAGCATGTGATAACTGCGAATTACTGATTGTAGATAATGAAGGTAATGCCATTGCAGACAGTTCTATTGGAGAATTATATGTAAAAAGCCCATTTGTTGCTAAAGGTTATTACCGCAACAAAGAAAATACAGAAAAAGCATTTGTTCAGAACCCTCTTCATCAGAACTATCCGGATATCGTATATAAAACCGGAGATCTTGTTCAAAGAAACGAATATGGAGAATTAAACTATATCGGAAGAAAAGATTTCCAGATAAAGCATCTTGGCTATCGAATTGAACCCGGTGAAATAGAAAGTGTATTCAATACAGCCGAAAAAGTAGAACTTACCGTATGTGTTTATGACAAATCAACAGATACGCTGATTCTCGCTTATGAATCTGATGAAGTACTGGATGAACAATTAAGAGCATTTGGAGAAAAGATGCTGCCATACTACATGCAACCTTCAGCATTCAGGATATTCAACGTATTTCCAAAAAATGCAAATGGAAAAACCGATCGCAAAGAAATTGAAAAAGTAATTTTAGAAAATAAATAAGATTAAGGAGAATATAACCATGGAAAGAATTTATAAAATATTAGAGCAGATTATCCCTAACACAGATTTCAGAAATGCACAGGACCTTGTAGACTCTAAGATCCTTACTTCATTAAATATTGTTAAACTCGTATCAAAACTTAATGAAGAATTCGATATAGAAATCACACCGATTCACTTAGTCCCTGAAAATTTCAATTCAGCAGAAAGTATGTACGAGCTTGTACAGGAACTGGATGGAGAGTAATATGCCTTATGCAATGTTAGCCCTGTTCGGTATCTTTACCGCTGTATCCGTTTTTCTATATGCAGCTGTTCCTGCAAAATATCGTCATATTGTTCTACTGGTAACAAGTCTGACCTGTGTGGGATATCTTAGCCGCTATGGACTGTTCTTTATTCTGGTTACCATTTTTACAAGCTGGCTTGCAGGAATATTAATGGATGAAATCACAAAGCGAAATGATACCAAAGGACTTGAAAAACAACTTAGAAAACAGATAAAGGCAAAGGTTAAGCAAAAAAAGAAGTTTGTCGTATTCTGCTACATTTTCATTAACATAGGAATACTTTTTACGCTGAAATACTTTAACATGTTCTTCTCTTTTGACCTTGTACCTGCTGTAGTAAAAGCTGCCCTTCCTTTAGGACTATCCTACTACACCTTACAGAGTCTCAGCTATGTAATTGATGTTTTTCGTGGAAAATATAAAGCTGAAAAAGACATTCTCAAACTGGGACTTTTTATCAGTTTCCTTCCGCAACTTCACGAAGGTCCTTTTGGACGTTATGATTTACTAATGCCTCAAATGTGTAAAAATGAGCAGCTTAAGAGAAAAAATATTTTTAATGGAATAGGAAGAATCCTATGGGGACTGTTTAAAATCTTTATGATAGCAAACCGTGCAGCTATCATTTCCGATGCTGTTTTCAGTGGTTATGCAAAATATGGCGGATTTACTATTCTTCTGGGTGGAATATCATTTATCCTTCAATTATACGCTGAGTTTTCAGGATATATTGATGTAGCTGCCGGTATTTCAAAGATCTTTGGAATAGAGCTTACAAAAAATTTTGATTTACCGTTTCTTGCCCGTGATGTAAGTGAGTTTTGGAGAAGATGGCACATCTCACTTGGAGGCTGGTTCAGAGACTATATCTTTTATCCTGTGTCCACTTCTCGCTGGCTGAGAAGGCTGACAAAGAAAATGAATACCGGTTTCGGTGACTTTACTACTATTACAGTCTCATTGTTTTTCGTATGGTTCTTAACCGGACTATGGCATGGTGCAAGTGTAAAATACATAGGTTACGGCCTCTACTATTTCGTACTTATGATCTTGCTGAATGCTCTATCCCCTGTTTTTAACAAACTATGGGAGAAACTTCATATAGATAGAGAAAATAAAGTATTAGTACTCATACGGATATTCAAAACGCAGTTTCTTGTTTTGATTGGAATGCTGATGTTCCGTGCCGAAAACCTTTCTGTATTCTTTAAAATGATTTCCAGATTGTTCAAGTCAGGAGAAGCTTTTCCACTGTTCAACATAATTGAAATTCAGGATTTTGTTGCCTTAATTCTATCTCTGGCAGTAGTTATTGCAGGTGCTGTCCTCAAAATAAAGAATATTGATGTGGAAGAAAGGTTTGATGAACTTTCACCTTATAGAAAATATTTTATCTGTTTCGCTGTTTCATGTCTTATCATTATCTTCGGTGCGTATGGACTTGATTACCTTCCGCCGGATCCTATATATGGAGGTTTTTAACATGAGTAAGATAACTAGTAAAAAAATAAGACGTATTGTTTCACTTATACTCTGCATAGTTCTTAGTTTTGGTGTATACATGTACATCTGTATGATCGTAACGCCAAAGGATATAAAAGATTCAGGTGGTCAGCTTTACTATAGGGGTATGGGATTCTTAGCTGAACCTAAAAATACACTGGATGTTATGGTATACGGAAACTCCGATGTATACTCCGGCTTTGCACCTGCTGTTCTCTTTGAAAAGTACGGTATTACAGCCTATGCTTCCGGCAGACCGAGACAGACAATGGAAAATATCAACCCTCTACTGAATCAGACATTAAAAACACAAAAGCCAAAACTTGCTATACTTGAAACCGATTGTTTTTACAGTAAAAACAATATGCAGCCTGATTCAACAAACATCCTGCTTTCCCCTTTTGTCTATCATTCGCGTTGGAAAGAAATAAAAGTAAGGGATTTTCATGATTTTCCAGACCGCAAAGAATCTATGGATATAAATAAAGGATTTATACCGTCTGATATCATTTTTGAAACAAATCATAATGAAGACTATATGGGAAGTCCTGATTCTGCTCCAAAGCCTTTGCCAAAAGAAAATGAGCAGCATATCCGTACTTTTATAGAAAAATGCCAGAAAGAAAACATAAAGGTTATGCTTCTTGAATTACCAAGCCCAAGTTCATGGACCTATGCAAAACACAATGCGGTAAAAGAAATTGCTAAGCAATATAATGTAGAATTTGTTGATCTGAACGTTCCTACGGCAAACTATAATCTTGACCTTAAAACAGATTTTAGGGATAATGGAAACCATATGAATATTCATGGTGCAAAAAAGTCAACAGAATATATAGGTAAATACATCACTGCCGACTCATCCTGTTCCATTAAGGACAAACGGAATGACAAGAAATATAAAAGATGGCATAAAGTTGTAGCACACTATCACCGTGTCAAACTGTAACAGATACATAACAAAAGACCTGACTCTCTAACGAGAGTCAGGTCTTTTCTGGAATCACTGCTTCCTGCTTTCAATATTACATATAAGTTCTTAATAAAGTGTTCTGATAAAGTTGTATTTGCATGATTAATAATACTTTTACTTTAAAAAAATATAGTATCGGCAATTTTTCTGTTAGATTATACAATTATTTTATATTTATTTCCGAAAGGCAACTTCAATTACATCATTTTTACTAAAATGATGTAATTGAATTGAAAATGAGGCAAATAAAAAAAAGAATGCATAATACACTCCACCGAATAACTGTTCCGCCACATTCGAATACAAATACAATATGATACTTACAATTTTACATTGTTTGTAATAGACTGTTATTGTCTTTCATAAGACTTAACTCCTTGATTCTATAGTGTGGCTTTAGAACCATTACTATATTATCATAGGAAGTTTTTAACTATAAGCTAAAGCAACTTATTCCACCAGCATAGCTGGTGGTTCATTTATTTCTGCACTATCACTCGAAACCTCCGATAAAACTATAAAAAATCCCAGGCCACGCCCGGGACAATCTATATTCATTTTTCCTTATCTATCAGAATTTCTTCTCTGCCCTGTTTAATAACGCTTACCATCCTAAAACGCAACCTTCACAACAAGATCCACAAGCATCACCCCTGCAATAACTGTAGCTACTACCTGCAATATCTTCTGTGACTGCTTCTTAATGATGCGCTCAAACAGTGGCTGCAGGACATACAGAAAAAATACCCCTCCTAAGCCAAAACGAACACTCGGATTCAGTGCGATTCTCCCCTGGAAGTTCAGAAAATAGTGGTCGTAATTCCATAGCTCCAGTCCAAAGCAGCTTAATCCGTAGCTTGTAATCAGTTCCACCACCGTAGCTATAATCATGCTTCCAAGAAACACAGCTAATGGAGTTCCATAGGAAAACTTTTTCTTGTCTTTCATAGGATACAGCAGTATCAGAAAGATAACTGCACCTGCTCCATAAACCGGAAGATATGGGCCAAACAAAAATCCCCTGTTTGTAAACCCGGTCTGGTAAATAAACACTTCCAGTACTTCCTCATAAATCCAGCCTATAACGGAATACATAAAAAACAGCTCTATCATAACCAAAGCTTTATCAGTCTTACTTTTCATAGCTTTTCCCCCAATCTACTACTTCATTTAAAACTAAAACCCCTTAGCCATTCTCAGCTATAGCTGAAATATTGTTATGTGCACAGATTATATCACAGAATTTACAAAAAATACAGAAAATAATTTCTTAAGAATTATTAATTTTACCTCTCTCCCTTCTCTATGATATAATATCGCCAATTAAAAGAATAGATCAGATTGATTTCCTATGTCTTTTATATGCCACTTTCTTTAAAAATTCTATACTACATTTTCATGTTTTTACCACTGGTAGCTGTTATCATCGCACCTCCGTTTTTACAGGATGAAATTCCTGATCACTATAACCTTTACGTTCAGTTTACATGCTGAGAAAGCAAAGAAAAATTAACACAGCCCAAGAAGCCTGATAAATAAAACAACCTCTCGCAAAAAAACGTCATTTCTGCAAGAGGTATTCTTATACAACCACCTGATTAAATTTTTATAGAAGTTCCTACCGTTTCCTTTTCTCCATATTTTTCCTTAATTGATAAAAACCTGCAATGCCAAGCATGGCGCCACTTGTATCAATACAGACATCTCTCACTTCTCCGCTTCGTCCTTCAACAAAAGTCTGGTGATATTCATCAGATATGCTATAAAGGCAGCAGATTACGACTGCAATAATCAATATATGCTTAAGTTTAAACTCCATTAAAAAGTTCAGAAGCAGAACACCTAAAATAAGGTAAACACTGAAATGAGCGGTTTTCCTGATTGCAAAACTGTATTTTTCAATCAATGCATGCTGCTCTGCTGGTGTAAGTTCACTTGAAACAAAAACACTTGCAATTTTAACAATCACACCATTACTAACTTCACTGGATTCTTCTGCCCGCTGTGCGGAAAAAGAAAAAATTAAAGCCATCCATAATAAAACTAATGTTAATTTAAGAACTTTCTTCATCATTTTCTTTCGTCTTCTATCCAAAATGGCATTGGAGGCTTTACTCCTTTCGGAAGTGGAATCACAATATCCTGTCTCTCCTCACCATAAATCATTCTATGCTCTCTCATTGTACAATCGATATTTTCCGGTAATATTTTATAGGAAAAAGCCGTAAACCTTACACCACATGTTCCCATTTCATATATTTCTATAAAATGATTGCGTTTATAGAATCCTATTCTGCGTTTACGTAAAATATTTTCATCAGAATCATCATTCTCTTCCGGTGTCTCAGATTCCAGAATCATGCAGATATCGTCTTTCTGTTCTTCCTGACAGAGTCTCTCCCTGATATCATTTAAGATAATCCTTCCTATCCCTTTATTCCTAAGAGATTCGGGAACTCCAAGATAATCGAGCAAATAAGTTTTAAACCCTTTTCTCTTCCATATTGTTGCATATCCTATCACTGCATCATCTTCTTTATAAACATAAATGTCATATCGTTCATTACGGCATAAGTCTATAATATTATCGAGAGGTTTAATTTCATTCTCCAGGAAATCCTTACAGAGACATTCGTTATACCATTTTTCTATTTCATTATACTTTAACTTTATTGCAATTTGCATTATTTACTTCCTCCTAATATAACACACGCCTTAATCATCAATATTCTCATCTTATCCATAGAAATATCCTATAGTATAAATCATGTAAATGCAAGTGCATATTTAGATGTCTAACAAAAACCCTCTGTAAAACAATGTTTATAGAGGGTATATATTCACTTTAATAAAGTTTTGTACTGATTTCTTTTGGATTTAGCCCTGCATCCTGAAGAGCTTTCATGATTTCCTGTTTATGCTCTGTCCCGAATGCCTCCATAGTAATATGAAGTTCAACTGCGGCATTTCTGTTAATACTTACAAACTGATTGTGATCGAGACGGATAACATTTCCCTGTGCATTTGCAATAATACTTGCAACCTTGGCCAGTTCACCCGGTTTATCCGGAAGAAGAACGGAAACGGCAAATATACGGTTTCTCTGAATCAGTCCGTGTTGTACAATAGATGCCATAGTAATTACATCCATATTACCACCACTAAGAATAGCAACTGCTTTCTTGCGTGTAAGGTCAATATGTTTTAAAGCTGCAACAGTAAGCAATCCTGAATTTTCAACAATCATTTTATGATTCTCAACCATATCAAGAAATGCTCCAATAAGTTCATCATCTTCAACGGTAATGATATCATCAACATTTTCCTGAACATATGGGAAATTAAGTGTTCCTACTTTTTTTACTGCTGTACCATCTGCAATAGTATCCGCACTTGGAAGAGCTACAGGCTCTCCTGCCGAAAGTGCTGCTTTCATACTTGCAGCATTAACAGGTTCTACTCCGATAACTTTGATCTTAGGATTTAACATCTTTACAAGTGTAGATACACCGGAAGTCAATCCCCCTCCTCCAATAGGTACGAGAATATAATCTACAGTTGGTAATTCCTGAATGATTTCCATAGCAATAGAACCCTGTCCTGTGGCAACATCAAGGTCATCAAAAGGATGTACAAAAGTATATTCATTTTCTTCTGCCAGTTCTCTTGCATAATTATATGCATCATCATAAACATCACCATATAAAATAACTTCTGCGCCGTAACTTTTCGTACGATTTACTTTTATAAGTGGTGTAACTGTCGGCATTACGATAGTCGCTTTACAACCGAATTTCTGTGCTGCATACGCAACACCTTGTGCATGATTTCCTGCAGATGCAGTAATAAGACCCTTTTCTTTTTCTTCTTCTGTCAGCGTACTGATTTTATAATATGCTCCTCTGATTTTATATGCACCTGTATACTGCATGTTCTCAGGCTTCAGATAGATTTTGCCTCCTGTCTGTTTGCTTAAAAACTCACTGTAGATGAGCTTTGTAGGATTAGTAACTTCTTTTACCCGTTCACTTGCTTCTTCAAACTTTTCTAATGTCATCATATATTAACTCTCCTGATTGTTATAATTTTTATTAAAATTTATTATATCACAAAACTAACAAAATGATAGTTTTTTGTTAAATTATAACAAAATTTTATTTTATATTTGTAATAATACATAAAATGTGTAATGGCTCAAGGCATTTTTTATACTAACAAAGATTGAAAAAGCATCTGCAATCTATTATAAAAGGTTAAATAACACTTACATTACTTTGCTCCACTTACAATTCGATAATATGCGTTTGATGTTATTTTATAGATTACAGCATACAATAGTGCAAATATTGCGAAGCATCCCATTGTCGTAAATGCAAACAGTTTGGCATTACTTAAGTACATCATTTTCAGAATAAGTTTTATCATAGGAAATGCAAAAGCCAGGTGCATTCCTGCAAATATAATTGGCAGGAAGAAAACGATAAGAAGCTGAGAATTGATGCTTTTCTTTATTTCTTTTTTCGTCATTCCGACTTTCTGCATAATCTCAAATCTTGACTGATCCTCATATCCTTCTGTAATCTGCTTATAGTACACAATCAGAACTGCAGTAAATGCGAAAATAATGCTCATCATAATCCCAAGTCCCAGCAGACCGCCATATAAGCCATAAACTTCTGCTTCTGTCTGCACTCTGCCATCAGGAATCATACTGAAGTATTCACAATCCGCTGATTTATTCTCATATAGGTTTTCTGCAAACTGAAAATCCTCTTGCTCTGCTTTTGTAAGGTTCGTATCAAAGTTTACTCCATAACGGAACTGAACCAGTGCAGCATCATTTTCCTTATCCAGCTGCTCAAGATATTCTGCTCTATTTGAAAAGTCAGGTACTACAAGTGTCATTCCTTTTAACATCATTGGTGAAAAAACAGGATTCTTTTTTTCTTCAAGAACCTCTTTTACCTTATATTTCTGTTCATCCGGGAACTCTATTGTATTCTCGCTATACTCATTCCCATACATATTTATCAGAAAAACTTCATCATCATTAAGTTTTCTTTCTTCTTTTGCATAGTGATTATAGTCGTCGAGCGGGATAACATAAAGCTGCAGATTTCCTACGCCCGGTTTAATCACATTTCCGTTTATACCTCCTACAAAATCAACAGAGCGCAGTATGGTTGATGATGTGATTTCTGCACCGTTCTTTTCTACTTCTTCGTTTAAATGCTGATTGATTTTATCGATATTTTTTTTCTCAAGATTTTTTGCATAAATCATTCTGTATTCCGCATTAAACTGCTTTGTAAATCGATTATCCACTGTTCCCTCAAGACCGAAATACAGACTTGTTGTAGAAGATACTGTAACAAGAATCATGGTAATGAGAATGCAGATAGATGCAAGGCCTGCACCGTTTCTCTTCATTCTATAGGCCATAGAAGATACCGATACAAAGTGTGCTTTATTATAATAGAATTTTTTATTTTTCTGTAAAACTCTGCAAAGGAGTACTGATCCGAAAATCATAACAAAATAAGTTCCAAGAATAACAAGGAGCACTGCAATAAAGAACCATACTAATGCAGTAACTGGATCTTTAACAGTTACTGCGAGGATATACCCTGTGCCAAGAAGTATTGCCCCTAAAACACCCATAAGCCAGTTTGCTTTTAAAGGCTTTTCTCCTGCCCTTTCACTTTTAAGAAGGGTCACAGTATTGGAGAACTTAATCTGTCTCAGTCCGTTAAAAAACAGTAATGCAAAGATAATGCCGTATACCCACAAAACATTGGTTACTGCCACCATAGGAATTTCAAATCCATAAGTAACTTTCCCTTTAATTAAGTTTATAATCAGAAGTTCTGCCAGCTTTGAAAAACCAATTCCTGTTGCAAATCCTGCAATAAGAGAAATACCAAGAACCATAATATTCTCCCATAACAGAACTTTTCCGATGTTCCCTTTTCCCATACCAAGAACAGAATAAAGACCGAATTCCTTTTTTCTGTTCTTCATCAGAAAGGAATTAGTATAGAAAAGGAAAATACAGGAGAAAACAGCGATGACAATTGAACCCCACCTGAACATTTCACGTACTGTATCAACACCATACATAATATCTGTAAAATCTGCACAGGCAAGAAAATTCATAATATATGCCATCATAATCATTCCTGAACAGGTTAATATATATGGTAGATAAAGTCTCTTATTTTTTTTCATCCCATCTAATGCAAGGGAAGCGTAAAAGAATTTTCTCATCTCTTTTCACCACCAGTCGCAAGTAAAATCAGGGTATCTGAAATCTTCTGATACATTTCCATATTCGTGCTCTCACCTCTGTAAATCTGGTGGTAAACTTCCCCGTCCTTTATAAACAATACTCTTCCTGCTGAACTTGCAGCTTTAACAGAGTGTGTAACCATAAGGATAGTCTGTCCTTCCCTGTTTACAGTTTCAAACACTTTAAGGAGTTCATCGGTTGCCTTTGAGTCAAGTGCCCCTGTAGGTTCGTCAGCTAAAAGAATCTTTGGATTTGTAATCAGTGCTCTTGCAACTGCTGCTCTCTGCTTCTGTCCTCCTGAAACTTCATACGGATATTTTTTCATTAAATCACTAATCCCCAAATTCCGGACTAATGGAAAAAGACGCATTTTCATTTCATCGTACTTTTCTCCTGCAAGTACAAGAGGAAGGTAAATATTATCTTCCAGTGTAAATGTATCTAAAAGGTTAAAATCCTGAAAAACAAATCCCAGGTTATCCCTTCTGAACCTGCTTACCTCGGAATCCTTAATACTGCTTAAATCTTTCCCCTGAAGTATTACGTTTCCACCTGTAGGTTTATCAAGTGCAGCAAGAATATTGAGAAGTGTTGTTTTTCCTGATCCGGATTCACCCATAATGGCAACATACTCTCCCTCTTCAACGCTGAAATTTACATTTTTTAATGCTTCGACTTTATTTCCGCCAAGCATATTTGAATAGACTTTTCTTAGTCCTTTTACTTCTAAAATACTCATTTTT
>RCNI01000666.1_pt1 | contig 39497 bp, 37 predicted proteins | sample 2041151 | NCBI WGS metagenome assembly RCNI01 (sample SAMN09708214, study PRJNA481090) | feces metagenome | isolation source: feces | place: Antarctica: Albino Rookery
ATGATAGCCTTGCGTTCCTCCCAACTGGAATTGCCTCGTTTGTCCAAAAGACTGAACATCAATGGAAAGGCAATGCCTTTGTAGGTGATGCCGAGGGTGAGTATATTGATATTGAACTCTCCGAACTTTCAGTTGGTGCGGTCCATACTCAGAACCAAAACATCCTTAACAGGAAGCAACGAAAAGATCATCCTTGCTACCAGATCAAGGTCCAAGGCATAGTTGGCTAGGAATCGCTGAATGCGGCGCAGATTGGAATCACGCTCAACCGACGTAGGCATTGCCGAAGCCAGTTTGTGAAGGCTTACAGTCTGTACCACACAAAGTGCGTGGAGCATATAAGACATAAGCTTTATACGAGCCAAATTCATCGAATTTCCAAAATGCTCTTGCATAATTGGGAGGATTTGGTTAACTTTAACCAAGTCCTTGGAATCAGTAGTCTTCATAGAAAAAGTAGCGAATATTTCTTTAAAGTTACTAGTTTTAAAGGACTTTTGCAAATATAATCTGTCAATAATTAATTGAAGTCTGCTAAGTCATTTTTGGGTAAAGATGGTGCATTCGTTCCTTTACTTGAAAGTATATTAAATGCTGCACTTGAAGGGGAAATGGATGCCATTCATTACAAAGTAACAGATGAACGAGGCTGTGCAGTCAGCCGTGCCATTTATAATGTTCTTGGTATTGACAAAGAAGGACATAAGGATGTTCTAGGTATGTATCTAAAAGTGAGGAAGCTAATTTCTGGCTGAGCGTATTAACAGACTTTCAAAATTGTGGAGTAAAAGACATTCTTATTGCCTGCATAGGCGGGGCTAAAAGGCTTTCCAGAAGTATACAGAGCGTTTATCCTAATACTGTTGTAGAACTTTGCATAGTACATCAAATTAGAAACCCTATCAAGTATGTCGGTTCTAAAAATCAGAAAGAGTTCCTTAAAGATCTTAAATGTGTATACTAAGCTGTCAGTAAAGAAACCGCAGAAGAAGGACTTAAGTCACTTGGTTAGAAGTGGGGTGAGCATTATCCTATTGTTATCAATTCATGGCAAGACAATTGGGGTAGACTCTCTGAGTATTTCCAATTTGCAGCAGGTATACGTAAACTCATATATATTACTAATACAGTTGAATCGTCAGATTAGTAAGGGCACAAAAAACGAGGGCGTATCCCCAACAGATACTGCCCTTGAAAAGTTTGCTTATCTTGCTTGTCGTAATATACGAAAGAAATGGTTTATGCTGCTAGCGAATTGGGGCACTATATCACAACAATTAGCAATAAAATTCGAAGAGAGATTTAAGTTGTTGTAATTTTACGCTCGTTGGGGCGGGTAGTTCCGCCCCCCTTGCCTCTAGACGCTCCCCGACCGATGAGTTTTGACTAGGAAATAACGCTTGACACAGTTTATTTTACACTACCGGTTGGTTAAAGTCTGTGGATATTTCTAAAGTATTTTCACTTGCTTTGTTCTTTCAGTTGCCGAATTTCTTTTCCTATATCGTATGCGTTTTTTTGTTTAGTTTGTTTTTTCTTCTCTTTCTCCAGTTTCGCTTCTTTCCTCTTCTGCTGAATAAGTTGCTCAAATCTAGACTCTGTTGAATCAACGTGAGGAATGGGGATTGCTTTTGGTATGGAGTCTGTCGAGTGAACAGTATCTGCTCTCAAGGTATCAGCTGGCAATAGCGCTGTGGTATCTGTATTTGTAAGAGCATAAGTCGGGAATTTCGCTTTATCTATATCGGTAGGCCGAAAATCTTTGTAGGTTTTCCAGGCAATAGCATATTTACGGTTATGTTTGATTGCCCTGCCACGTTTTGATAAGTTCTCATATAAGAACTTATCAATATCTACATTTAAGATAACACTCGGACCTGTTGATGAATGTAGTGAGGAATACATTTTCCCGGTAGAAGGCTTTAGGGTTCTGCCATAATCTTCTTGAATATCTTTAAAAGGGTTGAGTGTCCAGTGTATTTCCCATCGTTTTTCGATATTCGGAAGAACATCATAAACAGGGTTTTCACCGAATTTTGTCCAAATAGTATAGGGCTCTGCTCTAATATACCCATTAGGCTTTTTTACTTTTGTGGTATCAGTAAATGAGCGGGGGAGTGATAGATCCTCTTTAAATTTCATCCACTTCTTATCAATAGGAGCATCAAGCGGTTCTCCTGTTTTTTTGTCTCTGTTCTGTGGAGCAAAGTCGAACTGAATCATTTTGATGGCTTCTTCATTCAGTTGAATATGCTGCTTGATTGAATCGGGAGAGACAATCTTTGTGTATTGTGCATACACTGGCATACTACTAGCAAAAGATAGTAGTATCAATGGGTGGTGAATCTTTATTGGAAGGTGTATCCGAACAATCATTTTCCAGTATTTGAATTATTCTATTTAACTTTTCCGCCTTGCAACCAGTGACGCTGATAATATTCGTCTGTCAGTTGGTCTACAATGACCCCTCGGCTAGTGCTGGAGTGGATAAAACGTCCATCTTTCAGGTAAATACCAACATGACTGGCTCTTTGTTTATTCTTTCCGTTATGGAAAAATACTAAATCCCCTTCATTAAGTTGCTTTTTGGGAACTTTCTTACAGTTATATCTTCGTTGTTCTTCTGAACTGCGTTTAAGTTGTATGTGATAGACGTCTTTATAGATTCTGCTGGTGAATCCGGAGCAGTCAATGCCCCTTTGGTTTGTACCACCTAATCGGTGAGGTACTCCAATCCATTTAGAGGTTTCTACATATAAGAGGAGGTTGTCGTTTTTTGCTATATCCATATCCAATCTAATTGCCGCTTGTGCTAGTTCGCTGTAATTTAGCCTAGGGGCTCTGGTGGCGCAAGAAGAAAATACCAGCGGAGATAATAGCATGGCTATTAATCCAGTATGTCGTAAGATTGAATGCCGGTATGATGAGAAATTTGACATATTATGAATTTTAAATTAAACAAATGTACAAAAAAATATAATATGTCATTATGATTTTATAGAATATAGTATTGCATTTTCTGCATAATCGTCGAAATATTTCTCCCGGTTTTTAATTATTACGCAATGTTCCAATAATAGAATGTGTGTACTGATGTCTATAGTATGCTTCAAATTATGATTTGAGATTAGGATAGCAGCTCCTATTGTTTTTCAGGAGGCCTATTCCGAAAAGCAAAGGGCAGCTTACCCCCAATAGGAGGAGGTAAGCTGCCCTAAATGCTACACCAAGAAAAAATCATCATTTGGGCAAAACGATTATTCTCGTATATGGGATTTCGTTTTGTTGCCAGTTTCCTGTTTTTCTTGATTACATTAATGAGTTAATTCATATAATGCTTATTTAGTGTCACCAGATGTCATGCTGACTTCGATGCGGTTCTTCTGTGAGAACAATTTCTTGGCAAACTTCTGCAAGTCGGCTCCAGTAATGTTATTTACTGTATTTACATAGTCAGTTGCATTGTCCAGACCTTCCCAATAGTATGCGTAAAGAGCATTCATCCAGTAGCCATTTTCTTTCTGGTTCTGTTCGTAGGTCTTCAGCATATATTCTTTCACTTTTTTCAGTCCGTCAGCATCAGGTCCGTTCGCAATGAATTCTTCCAATCCCTTGTCTATCAGTTTTACCATGTCGCCACGTTTGTTAGGGTCGGTGTCGAAGTAAATCTGTAAAGCCGCACTGGCTGTAGGATATTTGCTTACGCTGCCTCCCACTTGAACTCCGTATGATGCACCTTCTTCTTCACGTACGGTTTCAGTATATTTCATGGTGAGTAATTGCGACAAGAAGTTCATCATCAATTTATTCTTGAGATTGTATTGGCAGTCACCACTACGTACAATAAATACGGTTGCTTTTTCTGTTTGAAGGTCTTTGTGGAAGACATTTTTATAGGTGCCTTCGCGCATTTTCATTCGGTCAGTGAATGTTTCTTTACGGTTGATAGATGGCAGAGAACCCAGGTATTTTTCAATAAGAGGGGTAGCAGTAGCCTCATCTACATTACCTACCAAGAAGAAAGTAAAGTCGCTGGCATCTTTGAAACGGTCCTTATACAACTCCATGATACGTTGATAGTCTATCTTATCTACCAGCTCTGCTTTCATAGAGATGTTACGTGGATTATTACCGTATAGTCCCTTAGTGATAGAGTCATTAAACGCGATGTTTGGGTTTGCACTTAGATTCGCCAGTTGGGCTTTCAAGCGGTTCTTGAAAGATTCAAATGCAGTTTCATCCATGCGAGGTGCAGTAAATGAAAGATAGGTAAGCTGCAACATGGTTTCCAAGTCTTTAGGAGTACAAACTCCGTTTACTGCTTCAGTCAGGGTACGTACAGATGCTTCTGTAGAGGCCATCTTTCCAGCCAGTACTTTTTGCAAGTCAATTGTGTTGAAGTTACCCAATCCGCCCAATGATGCTACCTGATCGATTAAAGAGAATTGCAATGCATCTTTGTCGTCGAAGACAGAATTACCACCATTACTGAATGACTGCATTTTGATTTCATCTGCCTTGAAGTCTGTTTTTTTCAAGACTACCCGTACTCCATTGCTGAGGGTAAGTACAGTAGAACCAAATGCTCCTTTTTCAGATTTTACTACTTTCCCGGCAGTTGGTTCCTGTGCCAACAATGGTTCGTTTGAAACTTTGTCAACATAAGGTTCCAGCTTTTCCACTTTCACATTATCAATAATTTTTTTGATTTCAGTTTCAGTAGGATATTTCATGCCTTCTTTATCAGGGCAGAATAGGCTTACAACCATATTCTTATCAGAAACCAAAGATTTGAATAATTTATTGATTTGCTCCAATGGAATATTTGGGATGATCTGCGACATGATGGCAAATTCATCCTCCACACTTGGGATAGGTTCCTTGTTAATGAAGTTTGCTACATATTGATTGACAAAACTTGCATTCTGCATCTTGTTGCGCTCATTATAAGTTTTTTCAATGCCACGCAGATAGTCTGCTTTGGCACGTTCATACTCTCCAGCAGTAAATCCAAACTGGCATGCTCTTGCAAATTCACGAAGTAAAGCAGTCAGCGCAGTATCTATGGCATCATCTTTTGCAATGGCTACACCTTGGTATGCTTGTGTGGTTTTTGACACAATAAAATCAGTGTTAGCTACTCCAGAAGCGATAAATGGAGGGTTAGCAGTTTGTGTAAGTTCAGACAGTCTAGCGTTCAGCATATTCTCTGTCATATTTACCATAAAGCTGTAAGCCAGATAAGGCATCTGGTTTTTCATTTCTGCAGGGAAAGGTTTGTGCTTATGGAATACAGCAATCTGCGTATTCTGCTGTTCTTTGTCTTTGTTGATGGTTATGATTGGCTCTTCGTTGTCAGGGATAAAGAAGTATTCACGTTTAGCTGCATTTTCAGGCATTTCAATAGAGCCGAACATCTTCTTTATTTTTTCTTCTATTTGGTTGACATCTACATCACCTACTACAATGATGCCCTGCAAGTCTGGGCGGTACCACTTTTCGTAATACTCTCTCAAAGCTTTATGAGGGAAATTATCTACAACTTCCATAGTGCCGATAGGCAAGCGGTATGCATATTTGCTGCCAGCAAACATTTTTGGGAAAGCGGTTTCATACATACGCATCATTGCTCCGGTGCGAGTACGCCATTCTTCGTGGATTACCCCACGTTCCTTGTCAATTTCCTTTGGGTCTAGTGTCAAGTCGTTGGCCCAGTCGTGCAAAATAAGCAGACAAGAGTCCACAATACCTTCTCTGATGACTGGTACATTGGAAATGTTATACACTGTTTCATCTACAGAAGTATAAGCGTTCAGATTTACTCCGAATTTCACTCCGATAGATTCCAAATACTCTCTCAGCGAGTTGCCTGGAAAGTTCGTTGTACCGTTAAAGCACATGTGCTCCAAGAAGTGAGCCAATCCACGCTGATGGTCTTCTTCCAAGATAGAACCTACTTGTTGGGCAATATAAAAGTCGGCCTGTTTTTTAGGCAATTCATTGTGGCGGATATAATAAGTCAGTCCGTTTTCCAATTTTCCAATTTTTACGTTGGGGTCTGTAGGAATAGGAGGCATCTGCTGTGCCATAGCTACCGCAGTACTACTAGTGAGCAGTACGGCTATAAATGATTTTCTGATTAAATGATTCATGTTGGTTGTTTTGATTAGAGAAGTTCATTGGCTGAGAGATAACGTTCTGCTTCGATGGCAGCTTTACAACCGCTTCCAGCTGCAGTAATAGCCTGGCGGTAATGAGGGTCTGCCACATCGCCAGCAGCAAAGACTCCAGGAATGCCTGTACGTGGAGAGTTTCCTTCTGTCAGGATATAGCCTGTCTCGTCAGTCTTGATCCATGGTTTGAATATAGCAGAGTTAGGCTGATGTCCAATAGCCAAGAAGAATCCGTCGATAGCTACATCATAGCGTTCTTCATCGGCTTCTCCCATACGTTTTACTACGTGCATGCCTTCTACTCCATTGTCACCGTAAAGGCCGACAGCATTATGTTCAAACAATACAGTTATGTTTGGGTGGTTCAATACGCGTTCCTGCATGATTTTTGAAGCGCGAAGGAACGATTTACGTACCACGAGATATACTTGTTTTGCTAAGCCAGCCAGATAGATAGCTTCTTCGCAGGCTGTATCACCACCGCCTACTACGGCCACTACCTTTTTGCGATAGAAGAAACCGTCACAAGTAGCACAAGCACTAACTCCCATACCTGCATATTTCTTTTCATCTTCCAAGCCTAGATATTTGGCTGTAGCCCCGGTTGAAATGATAACAGTGTCAGCTGTGATTTCTTTTTCGTCGTCAATCAGGAATCTGTAAGGGGCTTGGCTTAAATCTGCTTTAGTGATTAATCCGCTACGGATGTCTGCTCCAAATCGGAGAGCTTGCTTTTTCAAGTCATCCATTAGTACAGGACCTGTCACTCCTTCTGGATAGCCAGGAAAGTTTTCTACTTCAGTGGTGATGGTAAGCTGTCCACCTGGTTGTATTCCTTCGTACAGGACCGGTGAAATGTTAGCACGACTTGTATAGATGGCAGCAGTATATCCTGCAGGGCCTGATCCGATGATCAAACATTTAACATGTTCAGTTGTCATAATTATAATGTTATTTAAAATGATTCTAATAAATATTGAACAAAGATATAGCTTTTTTTTCTATATTCCGGACATTGAGCTTTATAATCTTATAGTCATATTTTATAAATGTCAAAATGTTCTAAATTAATCTTTAGAAGTATATGGTAAGTTTTGAAAAAATACAATAAATATTAAAGATAAAAAGATGAAGGAGCCTGTTCCTATTGTATTTGAAACAGACTCCTTCTTTTTCTGAAAGCAATCAGACTATTTATTTTAATCCGTGCTCTTCTTTATATTTTTTGAGGTCTTCGTCGAATTTCTTTCTAAGTTCGCTAAATTTAGCTAGATTGCTTTTATCAATTTCTTGCTTGATGATATCGGCTTTAACCCCCATGAAATTAAAATCAATGATGCATTTTATTTGGTGGGTATGTATATTATAATACCCGGTGATGTCACCTTCTGTTGGTTGCCAGTTTTGATTTCTTCCCATTGATATACAACCGTTTTTCAGACCTTGCAGTTTCATCCAACCTTCACCTTTGTATTCATCATTTTCCCATTGGTTGAGGCTTACGATTTGTGCATCGCATTCAAAAGAAACTTTCATAGGCATATTACCAACTTGAAAATCAACCATGGAAATTTTTACAATGTTTTCTGCATTGTTGTTTTTATCTACCTTGTTAATCCAGTCAAAATTGAAAATAGTAGGACATCCAGTTGGGAGGATTGTTTTGTCAACTCCATTCAACTCGGCTTTAGTATAAAGAACTATGTTGTCTGTCAGAAATTCTTTAACCTCTCCACCGGGAATGATTGGAACATCGTTATCGCTATCACAAGATGACATGGAAAAGATTGACACGCATAAAACTAATGCATAGGTCAGTTTTGAGAAGATTTTTTTCATTTTTCTAGTTTTTTTTGATTTTTGTTTCATTTCCGACTGCAAAGGTATTATGTTTGGGAAGGTTGTGCAATCAGTATATTATGGTATTTCTTAGTGGCAAATAAGGCTATTCCTACCTATAAATAATTAGTAAGAGGTTGTTTTGACTTGTTGACGAGTTTAAATGGGCGCTTGCTTAATTCCGCCAAATGCTGGTTGTAAATGCTCAGACTAAGATACGTTAAAATGGTCAAGGGATGTAATGGCATACACTACATCCCTTGACCTACCTATATTATATTAGGTGAATTGTTATTTTTTAGTTTCTTCCGATGAATAGATGAGTTGTTTCTCTTTGAATACTTTCCATATACCTTTTACGAATTCCACCTTGTAAGTTCCTTTCGATGGCGTTTCCCAAACAGTCTCTTCCTTGCTTTGTCTTTTCTGGTCCAAAATCATTGATTCTTCTGGTAAGAATATTTCAATCTTGTTGGAGTCTGGTGATAAAACTAAGTATCCAGCCAATACCATAGAAGATTCTTTTGCTATTGGAAGTACTTTTATTCCAACTTCAAAAGTTCTGATTTTTTTGTCTAATAGCTTGGAATAGGTATATCCCATTGCTGCATCACTACCACCGATAGCGTTCTGTGGTCTATTTACTGTTTGAGGCTCTTCATTTTGAGTCTTGTTTGAATTACTGCAAGCGGCAATAAGTCCGGTGCAGAGAATCAATCCGATAATTTTTGTTTTCATCATCTCATCTTTTTTATTGTAAATGAAGTATTTTCTCAAAGATACAAAAATAATTGATAGGATGGTTTATAAATATACTTATTCTTAGGTATTGTGGTATTTTCTTAGAGAAATTATTAAATGTATTTTCTTGCATTTTTCAGATATTTTGATGGTATAATTCATAAATATACTCATTTTTAGGTATTGTGGTATTTTCCTCTAGAAATTAATTTTGTAATCCATAAAGAATCTAAAATGAGAGGACTTAATTTAATTGTTTCAATGTTTGTTTGCCCGGCTTTATTTGGGCAAGGCTATAAGGTATCTGGTACAGTTTTCAATAGTCAATCAAAAGAGCCGGTAGAGTATGCAACATTATGGATAGAAGGCAGTGGGGTTGGTACAGTGACCGATGCCGAAGGGCGGTTTGTATTGAATCATTTACCTAAAGGAAAAGTGCTGGCATCAGTTAAGTGCCTGGGATATGCAGAATACCATCTGTCATTGAATATCAAGTCTGATCAAGAGAATGTAAAAGTCTTTTTGTCAGAAATGACGCTTGCGCTTGATGAGGTGACTGTTACTGCTGAAAGAAAAGCGACAGAAGCGACTACTGCATATACCTTGAACCGTGCAGCCTTAGACCATTTACAAAGTGTAAGTGTGAAAGATGCATTGAGTTTGTTGCCTGGTGAGCAAACTTATAAAGCTAAGAGCCTTACATCAGGAGGTCAGACTGCTATTTTGCGCGGATATAGTCAGGAGATGGGTAATCCGTCTTTTGGTACAGTTGTAGAAATGGATGGTGTCAGACTTTCTGGAAATGCCAGTGCAACATCAACAGATGGTGCAGATTTGAGAAATATAGGCAACAGTAATGTCGAACGTATAGAAGTAATTTCTGGAGTTCCTTCAGTAGAATATGGTGATTTAAGTAATGGTGTTGTTAAAATTATAACTCGAAAAGGAAAAAGTCCATTGATTGTTGATGTGGCTGTTCGTCCTCATACTCAACTATATGCTATTAGCAAAGGACTTGATTTAGGAGGCAAGACTGGTGTGCTGAATCTTTCGTATGAGCGAACCCGTTCTATATCTGATATCGCATCGCCTTATACTTCTTATGTAAGAAATGCCTTGGGGGCCAAGTACTCCAATACGTTTCACTCTTCGTCAGGAAAAAGCCTTTCTGTTGATTGGAGTGTAAATGGGAACGTAGGAGGGTATAATTCTGAGTCGGACCCAGATGCATTCAAGGAAACATATAGCAAATACCGTAACAATGCTTTGTGGAGTAGTTTGTCTTTTAATTATCGGATAAATTCGAAGTGGCTTACCAATTTAAGGTGGGGGGCTTCGGTCTCTTATACTAATAATAAGAAAGAAGAAAGAATTAACAAGTCGGCATCATCTTCTATTCCAGCTCTGCACGTTACCACAGAAGGCTATCATGTGGCGCAGAAATATGAAGATAATCCCGATGCCCCAATTGTGTTGTTACCTACAGGGTATTGGTATATTACGAACCATACAGATAATCGTCCGTTGAACTATGCTGCTTATTTGAAAGCGCGTTGGAATCATCAATTAGGTAAGGTTACCAGTAACTTGTTGGCAGGAGCCGACTGGAAAGGAGATGGTAATTTAGGTAAAGGAGAATATTATGCAGAAATGGCTACAGCTCCTACTTGGAGAGAGTATCGTTATGATAATTTGCCTTTTGTAAACAATCTGGCTGTCTATGCAGAAGAAGAACTTGTTATTCCGTTGGGAACTACTTCTTTGCAGGTTAAAGGTGGATTGAGAGGCGATTTCACTTTTATCAAGAATACTGAGTATGGCACTGTTTCCAGTCTGTCTCCCCGTGTGAGTGGAAGATATCAGTTTGCTGAGAAAGAAGAAGGCTTTTTCCGTGGAGCTACCTTGAGAGCCGGTTGGGGAAAAGCAGTCAAACTTCCGTCTTTCGAAATTCTTTATCCGAGAGAAATATATGTAGACCGGTTGGCCTTTGCTTCAGGTACGATGGCAGATGGCACCAGCTATTATGCTTATCATACCCATCCAGTGTCTCCTTTATATAATCCAGATTTAAACTGGCAATATAATGTAATGCGCGAAGCGGGTGTTGACTTACGTTTTAAAGGTGTTCGTATGTCGGTATCTTTCTTTCATAACAGCATGAAAGATACTTATAACTCTACTAAGGTCTTTACTCCTTTCGACTATAAGATGACAGACCAGAGTGCGTTAAATCATTGTCCTATACCATCTTCAGATAGAGTATATCAGATAGACCGTCAGACAGGGATTGTAACAGTTTCCGACCGCACAGGAAAACATCCTGCTGTTTCTTTAGACTATAAGGTGATGAAAGATTTTCAGGCCACCAACATGACGATAAATGGTTCTTCTTCCTCTAGATGGGGATTGGAATGGGTCTTTGATTTTGATCGTATCAAGGCATTAAACACCTCTATTCGTTTGGATGGAAAGTATTACCATTACAAAGGTATCAATGATGTGGTGACTCCGGCAACCAATAGTCTGAGAGGATTAGATGGGCAACCTTATCCATATATTGGATATTACGTAGGTGGAGATGTGAATTATAATGGATTTGAATCGAACAGATTACATACTAATTTGACCTTGATAACTCACGTACCTAAAATCAGGATGATTTTCTCGTTTAGAGTGGAAGCTACATTCTTGAACGCGCGTCAGAATTTGAGTGAGTATAAGGGTGGGACACGCAGTTATGTGTTGGATTCAAAAGGAGATTATCTTCCTTCTGCCTCTCAATCGGACATTTACTCGGGCAATCATTTCATAGCCACTTACCCGTTGTATTATGTGTCGCGAGAGGATATGCAAACCAAGATTCCTTTTATGGAGAAGTATGTTTGGGCCTCTACGCACGATAAGAACTTATATAATGAGTTGAGTAAACTAGTAGTGAAGAGCAATACAGGGTATATGTTCAGGAAACAGGGATACTCTCCTTATTATGCAGTGAATTTGAATGTAACCAAAGAAATCGGTAAATACCTGACTGTATCTTTTTTTGCCGACAATTTCTTGTATTCCTTGCAGAAGGTCAAAGAACGTGAAACAGGTAATCGAATCAGCTTGTACGATTCGTCATTGGTTACTCCCTTTAATTATGGAATATCATTTAAATTAAAACTATAGCAAAATGAAAAAAATGTTTTTTGCATTCTTGGCATTGTTTCTGACTTTTGCAGTCAGTTCATGCAGTGATGATGATGGTATGTCTTACCAGGTAAGTAACGTTAAAATCAAACTGGTTTATCCAGCGGATTCGAAAGTGCAGCCTTCTGCCGGTGTAGAAGTCAAACTGAAAAACGTTTCTGCAGGAAGTGCCTTTAATCAATTGACAGATGAGGCTGGTGTAGCTGTTTTTCAGGTTCCTCAGGGATTATATGAAGCGTCGGCTTCTGATAAGCGGGTTGAAGGTGCAGCAGTCATTCAGTATAATGGCCTTAACAGTGCAGTAACTGTTGGCCCTTCTGATTCTGAGGCGGAGATTCAGTTGGTGGCATCAGCTGGTGCTTCTGTTGTTATTAAGGAATTATATGTTGGTGGATGTCCTAAGAATGATGGTTCGGGAGTTTTTGCAACAGACCAGTATGTAACCCTGTATAACAATTCTACAGAAACACTTGACTTGAGTGATTATGCGTTGGCTATGGTCAATCCATTCAATGCTCACGGGTCTAACAATGACTATGTAAATGGGGCGTTGTTTTATGCTCAGGAGGGATGGATTCCTGCCGGTGTGGCTGTATGGTATTTTCAAAAAGAAGTACTTCTCAAAGCTGGAGAACAGTTGGTTATTGCCATGTCGGGAGCTATTGATCACACCGGAACTTACAGTCAGTCTGTAAATTTAGCTAATAAGGATTATTATTGCTTCTATGATACTGAAGATTTCAACAATCCCAAATACTACCCATCGCCTTTTGACGGTATTCCTGTAGAAAATTATCTCAAAGCGTATAAGTACGGTTTGGGGAATGCATGGCCTTTGAGTCAGTTCAGTCCTGCATTTTTTGTATTCCGCCCGCAAGGAACAGATTTGAAATCATTTGTAGAAGACCCTGCTACTACCAATAATTATAATGGTAATCCTAATATGGGTCGTAAGATGGTGCCGGTAGAATGGATTGTAGATGGTGTAGAAGTTTTCTGCAAAGGTAAGCCAGATAACAAGAAACGTTTACTCTCATCTGTAGATGCAGGTTCTGTTGAGTTTACCAGAGGTCTGGGGTATACTGTTTATAGAAATGTAGACAAGGAAGCGACAGAAGCTATTGCTGAAAATGAAGGAAAACTTGTATATAACTACAGTTTAGGCGTAGAAGGTTCTACAGACCCAAGCGCAATTGATGCTGAGGCTTCTATTAAGAATGGAGCTAGAATCATTTATAAAGACACTAACAACTCTTCGGCTGACTTCCACATGAGAAGTAAAGCTGCTTTAAGAAACTAATGAATGAACGAAAGTCGTATCTATATTAACAGAACAGTCCTTGCTGCAGGTATATCTATATTTGCAGCAGGGATTGCCTGTGCCCAAAATACTTTTTTACAACAACCTGACCTTCAGGAAACTTTAATGCGTTTTTATGCTGCTTCTAGTGTAAATGCTGCTTTCTTGTCTGATATGGAATGTCGGCAGGCTTCTCTGTTGCACATTGATACAGACTATGGAAATGGACATTTGATTAATTATTATGAACCAGATTCATATTGGAGAATGGAGGCTGAGGCTCGTTCCTTCTATCGACTTAACGACAAGCTGATGCTTACCGGTGAAGTCTCCTATGGTTTTTCCAAGGGAAAGAATATGACTGGTTCTGTATTTTTGAATCCTGAAAGAGCTCCTTTCGATATCGTGGAGCAGGATCCTGCCAATGCTGGGAGGAAAAGAAAGGAATGGTATCATTTTCAAGGTGGATTAGGCTATCGGCTGAATAAGAAACTTGCTTTGGGAGCTTCTTTGGCTTATGGTATCCAGAATTACGCCAAACTTAAAGACCTTAGGCATCAAAATGAGATGTTAGACCTTGACTTCACCGTGGGAGCTACTTATCGTTTTGCTGACAAGTTGACCTTGGGGGCTTCTTTTCTTTATCATCGAAACCTTCAAACGGTATACTTCAAGATTTATGGTAATACTGACAGACAATATGCTTCACTGATTAGTTTTGGCGGATTTTATGGTCGTACTGAATTGTTTGGAGAGAGCGGATATACAGCAGATAAATATCCTTTGCTTACACAATCTGTAGGTGGTGCTTTTCAGGTTTCTTTCACTGGAGAGAACTTGAAATGGATGAATGAGTTGTCTGTTTCTCATCTTTCGGGTCAGTTTGGCAGTGGCTCTACTACCGCTGTGGTTTATTCTAGACATCACGGAACTGAACTAAACTATTTGTCTAAACTTATATGGGAAAAGGAATATCAGTTTCATTCACTGAATTTAAATCTCCATTATACAGCATTGAAAAATGATGAAAATTCGTTTCAGAAGAGTACCGATGAGGCTGGCGTTTCTCATATTATCTATTATGGAACGAATCAAGTAGGTGATAAAAAACAGACTTGGATCACACTCTCACATCATTTTTTGCAAGGTGGAAGCATGACACGCTCTAATTGGGGGACCAATATATCGGCCGCTTATTTTAACCGGTCTACAGAAGCGTCGATTTTTCCTTATTATCGAAGACAACAAATAAATTCTGTGGAAATTCTTGCAAGTGCACATAAGAATTGGTATAAAGGGAAAAATTTGTACACTCTGGCTATTTCGGGAAGCGGTTCTAGTGGCTGGGGTACACCTAAAGAAGATGGGATGTACTCGTCTGTTTCTGGAGAAGTGACTGTTCCGTCGGAACTCCCTGGTCTCTTGACTAAAGAGTATGATTACCTTACGGCCACCGTTCTTGCCGGAGGGCTGAAAATAGGTTATGAGCGAGAGGTCTTACCCAAACTTACCATGTTTGTCGTTGCAAACATGCATTACAGACAAGCTTTGAATACTTCACTGAAAGGAGACAGGTTTATTACTTGTGGAGTCAGTGCTGGGGTAAAATTCTAACACGATTAATTTGAGAATATAAAAAATGGAGAAAATTATAGAATGTAATAAGATTACCCACTACTACGGGAATCGCTTGATTTATGCTGATTTGAGTTTTGAGGTGGAGAAGGGTAAGGTTTTAGGACTATTGGGAAAAAATGGTACAGGAAAGACTACCATTATCAATATCTTAAACGGTTATTTGAAACCACGTTCGGGAGAATGTCGTTTGTTTGGCGAGAAGATGGAAAATCTTTCTCCACATACAAAGGCGAAAATTGGCTTGTTGCTTGAAGGACATGTGCAACATACTTATTTTACCGTAGAGCAGATAGAAAAATTTTATGCTCCTTTCTTTCCGCACTGGAAAAAGGAGGCTTATTATGAATTGCTGAAAAAATTACAAGTCCTGCCTTCACAAAAACTTTCTACGATGTCGTGCGGACAGCGTTCGCAGGTTGCTTTGGGACTTTTGTTCGCACAAGATCCTGAACTGCTTATTTTAGATGACTTTTCCATGGGATTGGACCCTGGTTATCGGCGCCTTTTTATTGAATATCTGAAAGAATATGCTTCGGCACAAGATAAGACCGTGTTTCTTACTTCACACATTATCCAAGATATGGAAATGCTCATTGATGATTGTATGATTATGGACTATGGCCGTTTGCTGCTGCATGAACCGGTATCGCATATTATGAACGATTTCCGACGATTCCGCTTCTTGGCGCCCGCATCCGACTTCAATCTAAAGGCAGATGACGATATGTGGAATCCTTCGGCTATCGGCAATAAGTGGGAAGTCTATTCGTTTCTTCCGGTTGAGGCTATGACCCAGACTCTTGCCGCACGAGGAGTAAAAGATATACAAGTGGATACTCTTACGCTGGAAGATGCCTTTATCGGGCTGACCGGTAAATATTAATTTTTAATTTGTTTACGTAATATGAATTTATTTAGAGCCTTATCTTATAAGGAATGGCGGAAAACCCGTCTGCAACTTTTGGCAGCAGTCTTGTTGCTGGTAGCAGTCATTCTCTATTCCTATATTGAATTGACTTATGAGTTCCGACTTCGTGATGCCGTCAATGTATGGTATGCCTTGATGTTTCAGGATTCCTCTTTAGCTTTGCTGATGCGTTATATCTTGCCTCTGACAGGTATTTCGCTGGCTATTGTCCAGTTTGTCCCTGAAATGGTGAACAAGCGTTTTAAACTGACGTTGCATCTTCCTGCCACCGAAACACGTATCGTATCTGCCATGTTGTTCTATGGCTATGCCGCTTTGCTGGTGGTTTTTCTTTCAACTTCGGCTTTGATGGTGGGCATCATGAGCACTTTGCTTCCCAATGAAATTGTTTGGAATATGGTTTTACAGCAGCTGCCATGGATGGCGGCAGGTCTGTCAGGATATGGATTCGCTTCATGGATCTGCATCGAACCCACTTGGAAGCAGCGTCTGGCCAATGCATTGATTGCCGTTGGGCTACTGGCTTTGTTTTTTGTAAGCCATCTTCCAGGAGCATACGTTCATTTTGGCTTGGAGTTGATACTTCTCCTGCTTGTCTCTTTTATTTTCCCTTTTTATTCTTGTATCCGTTTCAAGCAAGGAATCCAATAATTTTCACAAAACAATAGATTATGAAATTGAGCAAAACGATTTATACACTGATTTTGGTGTTTTCCACAATGTTTATGATGTGGGTATTACCCGAATTGGTTAAGCGGATGACAGATGACTCAAAAGGGTATCCGCTGATGTATTATAGTGCACGTTTGAAAGAACTGTGCATGATTGACTTCCGAACCCATAAAGACTCCTTTTTCGATATAAAGGGAAACGAATATCCAAGAAGTCAATATGATTCTCTGTTGCCGCTGATGAATTTCCGTCAGTTGGCTATGAATGGAACAATGCCCGATAGTATTGATGGCCATGCCATGGACATGAAAACACTTCGCACCAAGCAGGTCTTGTTTCGTTTCCGTCCGGCTGATGTCTTTTCTCCACTTCCTTCTATGGGAGTTTTGTTGGAGGCGATGCCAAAGCGGGGAAATTTGCTGCTGCCAGGCGATTATTTCTGTATGAATGACCATGGAATAGAGTTTGTAGATGCTGAAACAAATGAAGTAAATACTGCAAAGAGCCGCACCTTTACTCAGGCAATGGAGAAGAAGGGGTTCAGTTTTCCTGCACGTGCCTGGTGGGGGAATCCTACAGTGCGTAAGCCTTATGAAGAAGGATATTTTTGTCAAGACAGTAAAGGAAGTGTCTTTCATTTGAAAATGGTGAATGGTCGTCCGTTTGTGAAAGATACAAAGATAGACCATCAGGTGGCTGTGAAATGGTTTGTGATGAGCGAGGTTGTCGACAAGCGTTTCTATGGCTATGTATTCGGTGAAAAGGGAGAATTTGGAATCTTGGAAAGTTCGGAAGGGGGTGATTATCGCTTCTTGCCGATGGAGGTCCGCCCGATAGATATTCAGAAAGACGAGATAAGTATCTTGGGAAATATGTTGTACTGGACAGTAAAAGTAATAGACAAGGATGGAATGGACTGCTATGGTTTGGATGTAAATGACCTGCAGGCGTTGTCTTCCTATCATCAAGACAGAAAAGAAGTCTTGTGGGATAAGGTTTCTCAGTGGTTGTTTCCGGTAGTCTTGTCCCCACAGGTAGCAGAGACTGGCTATGTTGGTTCTTATTTGGTAAGTTTTTCTCCAAAAGCCTGTCTATTAGGAGTGATAATGGCTGTTATGGGCTTGTTTATCTGTGGAAAAAGTTTAACTTTGCGAAAAAAAATCGTCATGTCTGTTTTTATTCTTTTTACCGGAATATCAGGAGTGATAGCCTTATTGTTTTTCCCAATGAAGAGTTTAGATTAATTTAATTATTATACACTTAAAAATTTGAAGAAGATGAAAAAAATGTTTTTGACAATGGCTGCTGCCATTGCTTTGGTATGGAGTGTGACTGCTTGTGGTAACACCAACAAGAAAACTGCGGAAACTACAGATGAAACTCAGGTAACTGCAGTGGCTGAAAAGGATGCTCAATATGTGGAAGATATCTTGCAGAATGCAGAAAGCCAGTTGGATAAGGAAGTGACCTTGCGTGGCTTTATCACTCACACTTGCAAGCACTCCGGTCGTCGTTGCTTCGTAATGGGTAAGGACCAGAAAACCTCTATCCGTGTAGAAGCTAAGGGTGATATAGGTGGTTTCAACCGCGAGCTGATTGGTTCTGAAGTAATTATCAAAGGTATTTTGCGTGAGAATCGTTTGACAAAAGAATACATTGACCAGGCGGAAGAAGAATTGAACGAAAAGAAAGGAAAAGAAGAAGGTAACGGTGAAACTTGTGAGTCTGAATTGAACAACATCAAAAATATGCGTGATTGGATGAAGGCAAACAACAAGGAATATTATTCATTGTATTACATTGACGGTACATCGTATGAAGTTGTGGAATAAAAGTATCACCTATTGGCTGCGTGTGATTCATCGCGACTTGGGGTATCTGATGGTAGGCATCTGCTTCATCTATGGGGTATCTGGAATGTTGCTGAACCACATGAAAGGTAAAAACCCTGCTTATCGCACTGTGGAAGCTTCTGTGACATTAGATAAAGGTCTGGATGGACAACAGCTTTCAGTGCTGTGGGGTGAGAACTCTTCTCTACCAAAACTGAAGCGCGTTATGAAAATTGATTCAGAACATAGCCGAGTGATGCTTGAAGGGGGAGTAGGGGTTTACGACTCTCGTTCGGGGGTAGTGGATTATGAAACTCACGAAAAACGTCCGGTCTTATATTGGTTCAATCGTTTGCATTATAACCGTGTAGAGGGGTGGAGCCTGATGGGCGATTTCTTTGCGGTTTCGCTGATGTTTTTTGCTCTTTCGGGCTTGTTTATGATTAAGGGGAAAAACGGTTTTGCAGGCCGTGGAAAATGGTTCCTTTTAGTAGGTATTATCATTCCGTTGATTTACATCCTTTTGTCATAAATCATTATTGGCTGAATTATTAAACCATTGTGTAGGGTGGCTTCTACTGGAGCACCTATGCAATGGTTTTTTTTATGTCTACACGAGGAATAATTATTCGCGAAAAGATATTGCAGTGAAATCTTAGGCACATTTTAGAAAAAATATGGAATTAAGTGGAGAAAAATATGCCGTCATTTCAATGAAAACGTCTTGACGATTCTAAAAAAATAAGCCGACGATTTGAAAAGAATATGCCGATGATTTTCAAACAAATGCTATATATATACAGAAAAAATGGTTTAAATATGCATCGGATGGATGGGTGATGTCGGAATTCTAAATGATAGGGAACTGTCAGTTGCCAATGCAAAAATCATGGGTCATTTTGTTGTAATCCTTTGATGGCGACAAAGTCCGAATGTCTATTTTCATTCAGGCTTTGTCATACATATCGTTCGTTTCTCTTTAATGGACAGTTTGGAATAAGGAGAGATGGAAGTCCATAGAGCCAGATCTTCCGCCAAGATAGGATATGCTTCGCCTCCCGTCAAATCATTGGCAAGCGCGCGTAGCATAATATAGTCCATTCCCTGATGATGTGCATCATGTTGCAAGGCTGGAGCTCCCCATTCCTTCCATAAAGGATGATTGAATTGTCGGATATAATCGGCATCATCCTCCCATTCCTCATACTGGCTGATTCCTTCCAGATAGATTTTTCTGAATTCTCCTCTCCAGATTCCTTTAGTCCCTTGTATCTCAAAGTCTAGACTTCGAGGGCGCGGCAGCGTAGTGTCGTGAGTCAGGGTTATTAAGATTCCTTTTTCCGAACGAAGTTGGGTAATGATGATATCTCCCATGGAGATAGGCAGTTTGCCATTGCCGCCTTTTTCTTTTTGATATCTGTTCAGACCACAAGCGCGCGAAGCGAAAGAGGTCAGCTCTTCAAGATGGTCGTTGCGGTTGATTCCTGCCGCCAGACAAAGAGGCGCTATGCCGTGGGTAGGATATAAATCTCCATTTTCAGTCAGATAGAATTTGCTTCTCCATAAGCCTTCCGGTTTGTTGGGGTTGCCCAAGTTGCCCTGTTCGTCAATCAGCATGTCGCGCAAATCATGCCGGTATCCGCCACGCATGGCAACGATATCTCCTAAAATACCTTGTCGCACCATTTGGAGCAGAGCCATATTTTCTTGCATGAAAACCGTATTCTCGAGAGGAAATACCTTGAGCCCCTTTTCTTTTGACAGGCGAATCACTTCATCGTACTCACCAAAATGAAATCCTCCCTTTACTTCAAGGGCCACATGGCAACCTTGCTGAAGGCAGTGCAGTGTTTGCTCTATATGATATTGCCATGGAGAAGCAATTACAGCCAGTTGTGGCTGGTTTTCTTTCAGCATAGCGAGGTAAGTATCTTGAGAACCTGTGTAGAAGCGAACAGAATTGTCTAGAACAGGATGTGTAGACGGGTCGAAGGCTGCTACTATTTCAAATTCGGGTATGAAGCGCATCAGCTGATATAATCTCATGCCGCGATAACCTGCTCCTATTAATACTGTTCTGATTGTTTTCATGTCTTTTTCAAAATATTTTTCGCAAAACTAAGGAAAAAAAGAGAACTTATAGAAGCCGAATGGAAAATTATTCATAAGTTCTGATTATTTTTGTAGCTGAATCATCTAAAATATATTAAAATGAACGATAAAGAATATTTGGACCAGTTTGAAAATAAAATGCGACAGGACTTGTTGCATATCTGCACATCTGCACACATGCTCGAAGGGGTGTTGCTTTCCAGCGAGGATATTGATGAACATTGGATGAAACTCGCTCCGGAGTATTTGGCAGACGCAGTGCGTTTGGTGCAAGATTATCCTACCGTTTCATTGGCTTGGGCAGCTTATTTGGGCTTGGCGATGGCTTATGGATGGGATATGAACTGGGAAGTGTTTTCAAAGGCAGAGTACACTTTCTTTTATGGCGAGCGCGGATTTGATGACATGGACGAACATATTGTAAAGGATATATTGGGAATGCCTCTTGAAGGTGAAGAAACGGTGGAACTGGAAGAAGTGATTCGTCGTTGTGCACAGTCGGCAATCCAGCGTATCCGCCATGAGCAGATAGAACCTCAGAGCAAGATGGCTTATCATGTGTTTATTCGCTCTTGTGCGGTAATGTATAGCATTGGGGCGGCTTTGGGGCTGAAAAAATTAGGCTATAAATTGGAGAAGGTAGATATGTCGGAACTGAATATTCCGGGTAAAGAATACTTGAATTGATATTGAAAGTAACTTGAACGGCTTGTCGTTTAGAGTTTGAGTGGTCTAATCCGAGTGCATTTTATGTCTGTCGGCGGGATGTTAAGATAAGGATATTCAAATATGGATATATTGTTGATAGTAATTGGTTTCATTCTGATGATAATCGGACTATTGGGGTGCATACTGCCTGTACTTCCGGGGCCGCCAATTTCATATATAGGCTTTCTTTTGTTGCATTTTACAGAAAAGATTCAATTTTCTACGGCGGAACTTGTGGTAATGCTTCTGTTGGTGCTTGCGGCTCAGGTTATAGACTCTCTAATTCCTACATTGGGCAGCAAATACAGTGGCGGAAGCAAATGGGGGAGCTGGGGAGCATTTTTCGGCTCTGTCATTGGGTTGTTCTTTCTGCCGATGGGAATATTTCTCGGACCTTTTCTTGGAGCTGTTGCAGGAGAATTATTAGGAAAGTCGGATGTTAACAGAGCATTGAAATCAGGACTGGGAGCATTATTGGGATTTCTGCTTGGCACTGTATTGAAGTTTTCGCTTTGCATGTATTTTGTAGTTGTCTTTTTTAGAGAAATCTTTAGATGAGACACTGAAGGGGAAACCAAATATAGTATTGAGTAGGAGATAATGGCGTATAAATAGCAAATAAAAGTTAAATACAAACAGATTTTGCACTGTTTTGTATGTTTCATAACATAAAACCTGTATCTTTGCACTGTGTTTTTCATGGTATTAGATTTAAGGTTAATGAAGATTGGGAGTCTGGGAAGATTCCCTTTTTTTATGCCCGTCCGTTTCCCTTTATCTTTTCTATAAAAAAGTATCGTATTTTCCACATCTTATTATTATATTTGTTATTCATTAAATAATAATTAAGAGCTATGAATACTAAAATCCGATTGATTGTAATGAACTTTCTCCAGTTTGCTGTCTGGGGAGCTTATCTGACATCTATGGGTACTTATTTAGCCAAGATAGGGCTGGGAAGTCACATAGGTTTATTTTATGCGATGCAGGGAATTGTTTCGCTTTTTATGCCTGCAATAATGGGTATTGTGGCCGACCGCTGGGTACCGGCGCAACGACTGTTGGGAATCAGCCATCTGTTGGCAGCCTGTTTTATGACAGGAGTAGGGTTGTATGCTATGAATGCAGGCGATGCAGTGTGTTATCCTATTCTTTTCTCTTTATATTCACTGAGTGTAGCGTTTTATATGCCGACTTTGGCTTTGTCTAATTCGGTGGCATATACAGCTTTGGATAAAGCAGGTTTAGATAGCATCAAGGCATTTCCGCCTATTCGTACTTTTGGAACAATCGGATTTATCTGTTCGATGTGGATTGTCGATCTTTTAGGCTTCCAGCATAACTTCAAGCAATTCTTTGCTTGTGCTATTTGGGGTTTTATTTTGGCGGTTTATTCCTATACACTACCTTCTTGTCCGGTAGCAAAAACACATACAGAGAAGAAATCTTTAGTAGAGGCACTAGGACTTCGTGCGTTTATGTTGTTTAAACAGAAAAAGATGGCTCTGTTCTTCATCTTCTCCATGCTCTTAGGAGTATCTTTGCAGATTACCAATGGTTTTGCAAATCCTTTTATAACAAGTTTTGGAACGATTCCTGAATATGCCGACACTTTCGGTGTGCAACATGCTAATCTGCTCATTTCCTTGTCGCAAGTGAGTGAAACTTGTTGTATTTTGCTGATTCCTTTCTTCTTGAGCCGTTTTGGTATCAAGCGGGTAATGCTGATAGCCATGGGGGCATGGGTACTTCGTTTTGCTCTGTTCGGATTAGGAAATCCGGGAAGTGGAGTGTGGATGTTTGTCTTGTCCATGATAGTCTATGGTGTGGCATTCGACTTTTTCAATGTCTCAGGTTCGCTTTTTGTAGATAAGGAGACTGATTTGTCTATCCGTTCCAGTGCTCAGGGGTTATTCATTATCATGACCAATGGTATTGGTGCTACTGTAGGAACGTTAGGTGCCCAATTGGTTGTAAATCGTTTTGTTGATTTTGGCAGTACTGCACCTCAAGTAGAAGGTTGGAGTTATGCCTGGTATGTATTTGCTGCCTATGCGTTGGTGGTAGCCATCGTCTTTGCCGTAGTGTTTAAATATAAGCATGTGCGTCAGAATTAATATCCATTAAAAAATAATACTTATGAAAACAAAACTTTTAAATGCGGTATGGCTGGCATTTGTATGTTTGCTGGCTGCTTGTTCGGGAGAGTCTGACTATGTTCGAGTTATTCCGAAAGAAGCGGCAGTGGTTACTGCTGTTAATTTGCAACAATTAGTTGAAAAAAGTGGAATTACAGCCAACGATGGAAAAATTCTGATGACAGAAATCCAGCGGTCTGTAGGAAATGAAATAAGTAACGAGGCAGGTGCTTTATTGGATGAAATTGTCCAAAATCCATCTCAATGCGGATTGGACTTAAAAGAAAAAGTTTATCTGTTTGCTCTTCCCGAGATGAAGTGTATGGGTATGCTTGCAGCTATGGACAATGAAGGTAAGGTAAAGGAGTTTATTAATAAACTGGCTTCAGAACAACTGTGCCAGCAGGTGATGGTCGGAGAAGGATATTCTTCGGCCATTATTGCTGATAAGACAGTGGTGGTGTATGATGCTTCTGCTTTTTTATTAGTCAGTGGGGCGGAAGAGCAGGCTGAAGAATTGACACAACAGGCAGTAAAATGGCTGGGAACTTCTCAAGAACAGAGCTATATGGGAACTGAAGAATTTGCGAAACTTGCAGCTACTAAAGGAGATGTAGCTGTTGCCGTTTCTTTAGCTTGCATTCCCAAGAAGCAATTGAACTTGATGGATTTTAAATTCCCTAAAAATGTAAATCTGGAAGATGTCTCTGCGATAGCTGCTTTGTACTTTGAGAAGGGAGAACTAAGACTGGATGTAGAGAACATTTATAGGAATGAGGAACTTAAAGAAGTGATGGAAATTCAAGAAAAAATCTACTCGGGAGAACTTGAAGGGAAATTCAGCCATCGCTTCCCTTCAAACATCTGGGCATATCTTTCTCTTCCGATTCAAGGAAAGGCGGCCTTGCAGATGCTGAAGGAGAATGAGGAGATAAGGGATGGACTGAAGATAGACAGTTGGCCATTAGAAGTGGAAACTATTATAAATTCAATAGAAGGTGAACTTTCTTTAGGATTAGCTGGAATAGGAAGAGTTCCTCAGCTCGGACTGTTTGCGGAAGTAGCCAATGAAGATGCGTTGGCAGCAATGAACCGGTATAAAGCCTTATTGGGCATGCTTCGGATAGATTACGGAATAAAAGACGGGGTATTCTATTTATCTAATTTTCCCGAAAAATTGGATGGTAATTTAGAAGATTCCAGTTGGAGCAGAGAACTCAAAGGAAAGAACGGCTATTTCGTCATTAATTTCAAGCAGATTAATGAAACAATCAAATCTTTAGGACTAATCGACAAGCATGCTGAACAATCGGCTAGAATGGTTCAATATCTGGATGAATTCAGATTTTATCACGTAGGCTTTTCTGAAGCGCACCTTATTTTAACGACATCCGACAGGAAGAGTAATGTGCTGAAGCAAGTGATGGAAGCGATACGTGAAAATCAAGAGTAGGCAAAGAGCGATATTTGCTGAAAAATTGTACCTTTGTGCATTAGTGTAATAAATTTAGAATCAATAACCATAAATAATTAGACTTATGCATGTATTTTATACCCCTGACATTGATGTGTCATTAGAACTTCCGGAAGAGGAAGCCGGACATTGCCTGCGCGTGTTGAGATTAGGTGTAGGTGATGAAGTGATGCTTACTGACGGGAAAGGTTTTTTCTATAAAGCAGTAATCAGTGCTGCTACAGGGAAACGTTGTCAGGTGAAGGTGCTGGAAACGCAAAACCAGGAAGCGTTCTGGAATGGGTATCTTCACTTGGCAATGGCTCCTACCAAAAATATGGACCGTATAGAGTGGCTGGTGGAAAAGGCTACGGAAATAGGATTCAATGAACTGACATTCCTGAATTGCCGGTTCTCGGAACGAAAGGTTATCAAGACGGAGCGCGTAGAGAAGATTGTGGTTTCGGCTATGAAACAGTCGCTCAAGGCGCAAAAGCCTCAAGTTAATGAAATGATGCCTTTCACGCAGTTTATCAAACAAGATTTTAAGGGACAAAAATTTATAGCTCATTGCTATGAGGGTGAAAAGCCTTTATTAAAGGATGTGCTGGTACCGGGTGAAGATGCTTTGGTGTTGATTGGTCCGGAGGGAGACTTCAGTCCGGAAGAAGTCCAAATGGCAGAAGAAGCCGGATTCAAGGCTATCAGTTTAGGCAAATCACGTCTTCGTACAGAAACAGCCGCTTTGGTGGCAGTGCACACTATGAACCTTTTCAATCAAAAGTAGTAACTGACAAATCAAACCCCTATGAAAATGAAAGGATGCTATTGGGCTGTAGGAGCAATGCTCTTATTGGCCTCTTGTGCAGATAATTCGCAATATACTCATGCCATACCGATGGATGCTGCAATGGTCTCAACAATCGATTTGAAAACGCTAAGCAGAAAATCTGGAATGGATGACAACATGAATGTTTCCACTCAGGCGTTCGTGAAACGGACTTTGGGAGAGGACTTTGGTGCATCTGGAAAAATTCTGGATAGATTAGTGGAAAATCCTTTGGAAACAGGATTAGGGTTGACAGATAAGGTGTATTTATTTATGTCGCCCGAGGCTGATTATACAGGAATCTTATTCCGTTTGGACAAGCGGAGTGAGCTGGAAGAGGTGATAGAAGCATTGCGCCAACAGCAACTTTGCGATAAAGTGCGACAAAGCGACGGCTCTTCTTGGACGGTAATGGGCAAGTATCTTTTGGCCTGGTCGGACCATGCATTAATCGCTTTACATTCTTCAAAAGGGGATGACCCTTCTCGTCTACAGCGGAAGGCTGACCGTCTGCTGCGTCAAGAAAAGGCTGAAAGCTTTAGTGCAACGCACGAATATGACCAGATGCAGCAGATGACCGGTGATATTGTTCTCTTGGGCGGCATGAATGTTTTGCCTTACCAATATGTATTGCCTTACACAATGGGAGTTTCAGCAGATTTGAAACTGAAAGATATCAAAGCGCTGGCTGGCATTCATTTTGAAGATGGTATAGCAACGCTAGATATCAAGACATTGATTGCCGATCAGACCGTAGGTAGTGTATGGAAAAGATTCTTGGAGGCAATTAAGCCTTTGGAGGGAAAAACACTGAAAGATTTCCCTAAGAACATGGGAGCTTGGCTGGCTGTGAACATGAATGGAAAGAAATTATTTGAACTGCTGAATGAAAATCCTTATGTACAACGTCGCATTCAACACTCCATGATTCCCATAGATTTTAAAGCTATATTTGATGCTATAAAAGGAGAAGTGGCAATTGCAATGCCTAAACCGGAGGCGAGTAAGGCGTTTATTGCTTATGCAGAGGTACAAAACCTTGATTTCTTGCAGACGTTTGAGGATGTAAAATCGATGCTGGCTATGACTGGCGGACAGGCAAGATTGGCAAGTACAGAAGATAACAAGTATGAGTTTTATACCTCGGATGCTTCGCTGATAGGTCTGAAGCCCGGTCCGATGCATCTTTGGTTTGGAGTAACTCAAGGACGTTTTTACATTACAAACGACCGACGATTGATGGACAGGAAAGTTTTGGGACTATCGTTGGAGAATACGTCTTGGGGCGAACGGGTAAAAGGACAGCAGTTATTTGGCGCAGTAGCCCTAGAGAATCTTCTTCCTATCGCTGACCACATTACCGTTGAAAGCACGGATGGATATACACTACACCTGGAGTGTAATATGAAAGATAAAAAAGAGAATATTCTTCGTCAGCTCATTAGAAAGTTTTTGGGAGTATGAATACAATAGAACTACAACATACCCTTCCGGAAGTATTTGCCGGAAGGGACCGTATCGTATCGGATATATGGCATAAAGAAGTGATATTTAATAAAGGAGAGGCTTGTTTGATTGAGGCAGCTTCAGGGACAGGCAAATCCTCTCTTTGCAGCTATTTGTATGGGTATCGGAAAGATTATCAAGGGGTAATCTGTTTTGATGGTAAGAATATCCGGAATTTGTCTGTTGCCCAATGGATATCCCATCGTAAGAGTTCATTGAGCATGTTGTTTCAAGAACTTCGTCTGTTTCCGGAGTTGACAGCCTGGGAAAATGTGCATCTGAAAAACTCGTTGACACATTTTCGGGAAAAATCAGAAATTCAGTCCTGGTTCGAGGAATTAGGCATTGCTGATAAATGGAATCAACCTATCGGTAGAATGTCATTTGGACAGCAGCAACGAGTCGCATTTATCCGCACGTTGTGTCAGCCCGCCGATTTTATTTTTATGGATGAACCAGTAAGTCATCTGGACCATTCGAATGCCGTGATAATGAGTGGTATCTTAGAGCGTGAAATGAAACGGTACGGATTTGGAGTGATTGTGACATCTATCGGCAAACAGTTGCCTATGGAGTATCATCGTACCCTTTCTCTATAAATGGAATTACATCAAAACCTTAGGTCAAAGTAGTATTATGGTCTGGAAATTATTAAAACAACATATTAGTAAAGCTCAGCTGTTGGGCTTCTTTTTAGCCAATCTGTGTGGAACTGTCATTATATTGCTGAGTGGTCAATTCTATCAAGATATTCGTCCTCTATTTACTCAAGCAGACAGCTTTATGAGTAAGGACTATATGATTGTCAGCAAAAAGATAAGTACCTTAGGTTCGCTGGTAGGAAGAGGAACAAACTTTACGAAAGCAGAACTGGCGGATTTGGAGGAGCAACCGTTTGTTAAGCAGGTGGGAGCATTTAAGCCTGCACAGTTTAAGGTTTCGGCGGGAATGGCTTTTCAAGGTGCTAATGTATCTACAGCAATGTTTTTCGAAGCTGTTTCCAATAACTTCTTAGATACGAAACCTGAAGGATGGGGTTTTGTAGAAGGTCAAGAGGAGATACCTATTATTCTGCCACGCAACTATTTGAATCTATATAACTTCGGCTTTGCCAAGAGTCGAAGTCTTCCTCAGTTGTCGGAAGGTATGTTGGGGATGGTTACACTGGATATACGTATCAGTGGAAATGGCAGCCAAATAAATATGAGAGGACGGATAGTAGGATTTTCTAATCGATTGAATACGATTCTTGTTCCTGAATCTTTTTTAGATTGGGCCAATAAACACTATGGGAATAAACAGGAGATGCCTCTTTCACGCCTGATAGTAGAGGTAAATAATCCGGCAGATGAACGCATCGTGAAATATATGGATGAAAATGGTTTTGAAGTAGAAGGCAATCAACTGGATACAGGCAAAACAACTTGGTTCTTGAAATTGATTATCGGACTAGTACTTCTTGTTGGAATTATAATTAGTGTGTTATCGCTTTATATCTTGATGCTAAGCATTTATTTGCTGTTGCAAAAAAATACTGCAAAAATGGAGAGTTTGTTGCTGATAGGATATAGTCCGGAACAAGTAGCTCGTCCTTATCAACTGCTTACTATTGCCTTGAATTCATTGATTACCGGCTTGTCTATCTTTTTTGTTTATATTGTGCGGAACAGTTATGTTGACACAATAGCTACATTATTGCCAGGAATGGAACAAGGAAGTGTTAGCATGGTATGGATAGTAGGACTGGCTTTGTTTGTTGTGGCATCGGTTCTTAATATCATTATTATCCGTCGAAAAATCAATCAAATTTGGGAAAGGAAATAAAACGTATGGAAATAAAACAGATTGAAATTAGATTGTGTCCCCGTTGTAGAGGGTTTCATTTAATCACCCAGGAAATTGTTTCACAACTTCCTCCTTTGCCACAAGTAGGAATGTTGAATTTGTTTGTCCAACATACCAGTTGTGCTTTGAGTATCAATGAAAATTATGATTCGGATGTAAGAAAGGATATGGAATATATTTATAACCGCCTGATTCCCGATGGAAATCAGCATTATCTACATATCAACGAAGGTACGGATGACATGCCTAGCCATGCTAAAAGCAGTTTGACAGGAGTTTCTCTGAATATTCCCATTTCAAAGGGAAGTTTAAACCTGGGAACTTGGCAAGGTATTTATCTGTGTGAATTCAGAAATGAGGGTGGTAGCCGCAAAATTGTAGCGACAGTTATGGGGTGAAATCATAAATTGAAAAGCAGATTTACATGCATTTTGTAGCGAGTGGCATAGAATAATGCAAGGGATATTTGGGCTTTTTTTCTCTTTTTTTGTTCAAAAACATAGAAAACGGAATAAAAAATGTTATCGAAGTGTACACCTTTGCAGTATTATTCTATAAATTTGCCATATACAAATCGGCGAAAGCCAGTATATGCTGACCGATGAACTGATTTGCTTATTTGTAGTTTATATTATTAAAGGATAATGTTTATGTCAAAAATTGTTGGACACATTTCGCAAGTTATCGGTCCTGTTGTCGATGTGCATTTCAAGTTCGATGGCCAGGATGCTGAATATGCATTGCCTAAAATCCACGATGCGCTGACTATTTTACGCAAAGACGGCAGAACGCTGGTAGTGGAAGTGCAGCAGCATATAGGAGAGGATACAGTGCGTACAGTTGCAATGGATAGCACGGACGGATTGCAGCGTGGAATGGAAGTTGTATCTACCGGGCAGGCTATAACAATGCCTGTGGGAGCTCAAATTAAAGGCCGTGTGATGAATGTGGTTGGTGAAACAATCGACGGGATGAAAGAGTTGGATAAGAAAGACGGTTTCCCTATTCATCGTGAACCTCCTAAATTTGAAGATTTGGCAACCACACAAGAGGTATTGTTTACTGGAATTAAAGTCATCGACTTGCTTGAACCTTATTTGAAAGGTGGTAAGATTGGTTTGTTTGGCGGTGCCGGTGTAGGCAAAACGGTGTTGATTAAAGAGCTTATCAATAATATTGCAAAGAAGCATAACGGATTTTCAGTCTTTGCAGGAGTAGGAGAACGCACCAGAGAAGGTAATGACTTGCTGCGTGAAATGATTGAATCTGGCGTAATCAAATATGGCGATGAGTTTCTGAAAGGAATGGAAGAAGGAAAGTGGGACCTTAGCAAAGTGGATTATTCGGAAGTGGAGAAATCACAAGTAGCTATGGTGTTTGGCCAGATGAATGAACCTCCTGGAGCTAGACAGTCGGTGGCTCTTTCTGGACTTACCTTGGCAGAATCTTTCCGTGATAGAAAATCAGACGGAAACGGTCCGCGCGATATCTTGTTCTTTATTGATAATATATTCCGTTTTACACAGGCGGGATCTGAGGTGTCGGCTTTGTTGGGACGTATGCCTTCTGCCGTAGGTTATCAGCCAACACTGGCTACAGAAATGGGACAGATGCAGGAACGAATCACTTCTACAAAGAATGGTTCAATTACCTCTGTACAGGCAGTATATGTGCCAGCCGATGACTTGACTGACCCAGCTCCAGCTACTACCTTTACACACCTTGATGCAACAACTGTATTGAGCAGAAAGATCACAGAATTAGGTATTTATCCGGCAGTGGACCCGTTGGAATCTACTTCTCGAATCCTTGACCCGCTGATTGTAGGTGAAGATCATTATGAAACCGCTCAGCGTGTAAAGCAGATTCTGCAGCGTAACAAAGAGCTGCAAGATATTATCTCAATTTTAGGTATGGATGAATTGTCTGATGAAGACAGACAGACAGTGAACCGTGCTCGTCGCGTGCAGCGTTTTCTTTCTCAACCTTTTGCTGTAGCAGAACAGTTTACAGGAGTTCCTGGTGTGATGATTCCGATAGAAGATACAATCAAAGGATTCAAGATGATTCTGGATGGTGAAGTGGACTATCTGCCAGAGCAGGCCTTCTTGAATGTCGGTACGATAGAAGATGCGATAGAGAAAGGTAAGAAATTACTTGCTGCTGCTCAAGGATAATATTTTTATGTATTAATTGTAAAAATTATAATTGAAATGCATTTAGTGATAGTTTCTCCTGAGCGTACGGTTTTCGATGGAGAAGTTTCACAAGTGACTCTGCCAGGTAAAGCAGGAGAGTTTCAGGTGCTGAATAATCATGCACCGATTATTGCGGCACTGGTAAAAGGCGAAGTGAAATATACATCGGAAACAGAAACACAGAGTTTGAACATCTCTGGTGGTTTCGTGGAAGTAAATAATAATCAGATTTCTGTCTGTGCCGAACTCTGAGATGGAGTGAGGCAGGCGCTTGGACCTTAACACGTTTTTGGTTGTTTCTCGATAAAAAAACAGCATGATACTATGTTTTTGTTGACCGTAAGAAAATTGTTTATTAAAAAGCTCACGCTTGTGGGTGTGGTATTGACAGCTTTGGTTGCCGTGGTTTATCACATGTTTATACCTGAAAGGTATTTCCTGTGGTTTCCAGCTATACCGATATTCTTTTATCTTTTCGGCCTAGTATACATAGCTATGTTCTCGTTTTTTTATCGGTTGGGACGTGATAAATTGATTATGTGTTATCTGATATGTAAAGTGATGAAGTTTACGTTGAGTGCAATCGTATTATTGTTGTATGCTGTAGTCATAGGACATGAAGTTGTAGCTTTTATGTTAACGTTCATCTTCTTTTTCTTTGCATTTCTGATTTTTGAAACTCGGTTTTTCTTGCGCTTCGAGGCAAAGCTAAAAAACAGTAAAACAAGGGACTGATGAAAAAAATAAATTATATAGTATTGCTTTTACTTTTGTTGGTAGGTACTTCTGATGTGCTGAAAGCTAATGAAATAGGTTCACAGGCTTCTGCATCTACTGAAATAGCAGAAGCCAAAGGAAATGTGAATGTAAATGAATTGGTATTCGGACATATCGGAGATGCGTACGAATGGCATGTGATTACATTGGGTGACAAAGCATTGAGTATTTCGTTGCCGATGATAGTATATAGCAGTACCGGATGGCATGTTTTTAGTTCTGCACGACTGGAAGAAGGGCTTTACGAAGGGCTTTATATTGCTCAAGAGGGGGCTTACGAAGGAAAAATAGTAGAGCGTAATGCTGCAGGTGAAGAAATCCGTCCGTTCGATATTTCCATTACAAAGAATGTAATGGGGCTGTTTATTAATAGTACATTGCTTCTGGTGGTCTTGATGAGTTGTGTTCACTGGTATAAGAAACACCCAGTGGAATCAGGAGCTCCTCGTGGTGGAGTAGGAATGATGGAAGCAATGATTCTGATGATTTATGAAGATGTGATTCAGAAGTGTATCGGTCCAGACTATAAGCGATATGCTCCATATCTGTTGACCGTCTTTTTCTTTATCCTGATTAATAACTTGATGGGGTTGGTTCCTTTTTTTCCAGGTGGAGCTAATGTGACAGGAAATATTGCTGTCACATTTGTGTTGGCAACTTGTACTTTCATCATGACAAATGTATTCGGATCTAAGGAGTATTGGAAGGAAATTCTTTGGCCGGAAGTCCCATTGTGGTTGAAAGTTCCGGTTCCTATGATGCCAGTCATTGAATTATTTGGAATCTTCACTAAACCATTTGCATTGATGATTCGTCTCTTTGCAAATATTATGGCAGGTCATGCTGCTATATTGAGTCTGGTAGCTATTATTTTTATAACAGTAAAGGTAGGACCGGTAATCAATGGTTCAATGACTGCTGTAGCTGTTGCGTTTGGCATTTTCATGGATGCCTTGGAGGTATTGGTAGCTTTTATCCAGGCTTATGTGTTTACCATGCTTTCGGCTGTCTTCATAGGACTGTCTAGAGTAAAGGAACATGAATAAAAAAACAATTAAAATTTAAAGTATAACCATTTAAAACTAGAGAATTATGTTATTGTCAATTTTATTGCAGGCTGCTGCAGGTGCAGGTATTGGTAAATTGGGTGCAGCTATTGGAGCTGGTATTGCTGTAATTGGTGCAGGTTTGGGTATCGGTAAAATCGGTTGCTCAGCTATGGAAGGTATTGCACGTCAGCCAGAAGCATCAGGTGACATCCGTATGAGTATGATCATTGCTGCTGCCTTGGTAGAAGGTGTTGCATTGATTGCTATCGTAGTTTGTTTGCTGACATTATTCGTATAATTAAAGTTTCGTAAGAGGGTGAGAAGGTACAGCTATTGTCTGTAACTTCTTCCACTCTTCTTGTTAAATGTATAAAGTATGGGATTATTAACACCAGATCCGGGGCTACTCTTTTGGATGGTTATTATTTTCGGAATCGTATTTTTCATTTTAGCAAAATTCGGCTTCCCGGTAATTATCAAAATGGTAGATGAACGGAAAGCATATATCGACAATTCACTGAAATCGGCACAAGAAGCCAATGAACGTCTTGCGAGTATCAAGGTTGACAGCGAAAAGATTATTGCTAAGGCCTATGAAGAGCAGGCTCAGATATTGGCTAAGGCTACCGCTACTGCAGACCGTATTGTAAAAGAAGCACAAGACCGTGCTGTGGCTGAAGGTGAACGATTAATGGAGGAAATGAAGAAGCAGATTGATACTGAAAAGGAAAGTGCAATCCGTGATATTCGCCGTCAAGTGTCTATGCTGTCTGTAGGTATTGCTGAAAAAATTATGCGTACCAAGTTGGAAGACAGCAAAGAGCAGGAGGAATTGATTGACCGTATGCTGGATGATATGCTGGAATCGACTAAAAAATAATGATGAATTATGGATATAGGGGTCGTTTCAAAACGTTATGCAAAAGCTTTGCTGGAATATGCAAAAATGCAGGCTCAAGAGGAAAAGGTGTATAATGAGGTCAAATCGCTGGTTGGTCATTTAATTGCTGTTCCTGAAATACGTAATGCAATAGAAAATCCGGTATTGGATGTAGAACGTAAAATGGCGTTACTTTCTGAAGCGGCAGGTGGCAAGACTGTGAGTGTTGAATTGCAACGTTTCTTTAAATTGGTGTTGGATGGCAAACGTGAAAAGTTCTTGCAATATATGATGTGGTCGTATATAGACTTATATCGTGAAGACAAGCACATTTTGAATGGCCGATTGATTACAGCTATTCCGTCAGAGCGACTGGTCAAGCATTTGTCGGACCTGATAAGTGAACGCACCAAGGGGACTGTAGAAATAGATACTCGTATTGATGATAGCATCATAGGTGGATTTATCATTGAACTAGGTGGTTCTCGTATGGATGCAAGTGTAGCTAATCAGTTGAAGCGTGTGCGCCAGCAGTTTTTAGCGAGAAACAAAAGGATTGTTTAAATTTATAATTGAGTAGTTATGCCAAATACTATAAAGCCCAGTGAAGTTTCTGAGGTGTTGCTCAGCCAGCTTCAAGGCATCGATACTTCATTGAAGTTTGAAGAGGTGGGTACAGTATTGCAGGTAAGTGACGGGGTAGCTCGTATTTACGGACTGAAAAATGCTGAAGCCAATGAACTTCTTCAGTTTGAAAATGGTGTCATTGGTACTGTGATGAATCTGGAAGAAGATAATGTAGGTGCTGTATTGTTAGGTCCTACCGATCAGATTAAGGAAGGAATGATTGTAAAACGAACTAAAAGGATTGCTTCTATCAATGTAGGAGAGTCTATGTTAGGACGCGTTATAGACCCGTTGGGTGTTCCTTTGGATGGCCGTGGGGAAATTGATGGTGAATTGTTTGAAATGCCTTTGGAACGTAAGGCTCCAGGGGTTATTTTCCGTCAGCCAGTTACAGAACCTTTGCAAACTGGTTTGAAGGCTATTGATGCAATGATCCCAATCGGGCGTGGACAACGTGAGTTAATTATCGGTGACCGCCAAACAGGTAAGACTGCCATTGCTATCGATACTATTATTAATCAGAAGGCAAATTTTGAAGCAGGAGATCCTGTTTATTGTATCTATGTAGCTATCGGACAAAAAGGTTCTACTGTAGCTTCGTTGGTTAATGCACTAAGAGAAAAAGGTGCGATGGATTATACCGTAGTGGTAGCAGCTACAGCTTCTGATCCGGCAGCTATGCAATATTTTGCTCCATTTGCTGGTGCTGCTATCGGAGAATATTTTCGTGATACTGGTCGTCATGCTTTGGTGGTTTATGATGACCTTTCAAAACAGGCTGTTGCTTATCGTGAAGTTTCTTTGATTCTTCGCCGCCCTTCAGGACGTGAAGCATATCCAGGTGATATTTTTTATCTTCATTCAAGATTACTAGAACGTGCAGCAAAGATAATCAGTCAGCAAGAAGTAGCAGAACAGATGAACGACCTTCCGCCAAGTTTGAAGGGAAAGGTAAAATCTGGAGGCTCATTGACTGCTTTACCAATTATTGAAACTCAGGCTGGTGATGTTTCTGCTTATATTCCTACGAATGTAATTTCCATCACTGATGGACAGATATTTTTGGAAACAGACTTGTTTAATCAAGGTTTTCGTCCTGCTATTAATGTTGGTATATCGGTTTCTCGTGTAGGTGGTAGTGCTCAGGTAAAAAGTATGAAGAAGGTGGCTGGAACTTTGAAAATAGACCAGGCTCAATACCGAGAACTAGAGGCTTTCTCCAAATTCAGTAGTGATATGGATCCGGTAACGGCAATGGCTATTGACCGCGGCCGTAAAAATAATCAATTATTGATTCAGCCTCAGTATACTCCTATGCCAGTAGGTGAACAGATTGCCATTCTTTATTGTGGTACTCATGGTTTGATGCGTGATATCCCAATTAATAAAGTTCGTGATTTCCAAAAAACCTTCTTGAATACCATTCGTGTAAATCACAAAAAGGATGTGTTAGATTTGTTGGCTTTTGGAAAAATTTCAGACGAGGTTACAGCAATTATTGAAAAGGTAGCAGCCGAAACTGTTACTCAATTTAAAGATAAATAATAGCCATGGCATCACTTAAAGAAGTTAAAGGAAGAATTAGTTCTATAAATGGTACGCTAAAGATTACTTCGGCCATGAAAATGGTAGCGTCTTCTAAACTTCATAAGGCGCAGGAGGCTATTGAAAATATGCTTCCGTATGAAAAAAGACTTCATAGCATGCTGAAGAATTTTATAGGTTCTGCTGCAGAAATGAATCTGCCTTATATGATGAAGCAAGATGTCAAGAGAGTAGCTGTAGTGGTATTTGCTTCCAATAGTAGTTTGTGTGGGGGATTTAATGTAAATGTAATTCGCCATCTGACGGATATGTTGAATGAATATGCTTCAACACTTGGAAAGGAAAATATTCGAGTATTTCCAATTGGAAGAAAAGTTGCAGAGGCTGTAAAGAAATTAGGCTATCAGCCGGAAGGTGATTATCAGCATATGAGTGGAAAGCCTAATGCCAAGGACGCGTACGAGTTGGCCTCTTCATTGATAAAGTTATTTGTAGAAGGAGAAGTCCAACGAGTGGAATTGTTGTATAATCACTTCAAATCTACAGCATCACAAGTATTAACTCGTGAAACTTATCTGCCATTCCAGGTAGAAGAACAGCAACAAAATGAAGACGACAATATAGTTTCTGATTATATTGTAGAACCTTCAAAAGAAGAATTACTTAAAGAACTTTTGCTTAAAGTGTTGCGCTTGAAAATCTATACAGTGTTGCTTGATTCTGCAGCAGCTGAACATGCAGCAAGAACAATGGCAATGCAGATAGCAACGGATAATGCAAATGATCTGATTCAAGCACTTACCTTGCAGTATAATAAAGGTAGACAACAAGCTATTACCAATGAATTGTTAGATATTGTTGGTGGTACGATGTCATAGTAATTTTCAAAAGATAAAAAGGTCCCGACTAGATTTCCAGAAGAGCAATCAGTCGGGACCTTTTTGTGTTTGAGTAGATTCTAATAAATGTAATAAAAAACTATCTCATACAGAATAAACTTCGTAACGTATAACATTTGAAAATGAAGGAGACTCAATGAGATAGTTTATGTAAAATAAAATGACTTGCTTTTATTCCTTTGTTTGATTTTCAATTTTTAGCCATTTATCTAGCCAACCAAAGAAAGTGCGTTGCCACAAAATACCGTTTTGAGGTTTCAATACCCAATGATTCTCATCTGGGAAAATCAATAATTGAGCTGGTATGCCTCTTAATTTAGCAGCATTAAATGCAGCCATTCCTTGTGATGCTAAAATCCTGAAGTCTTTTTCTCCATGAATACAAAGAATAGGAGTGTCCCATTTATCAACAAACAAATGAGGGGAATTGCTATAGCTACGCTTTACAGCTGGATTGTTTTTATCCCAATATGGACCACCTAAATCCCAGTTAGTAAACCATAATTCTTCAGTTTCAAGATACTGTTGTTCCATGTTGAAGAACCCATCATGGGCAATAAATGCTTTGAAACGCTTATTGTGATGACCTGCAAGCCAATATGCAGAATAACCTCCAAAACTTGCACCCACGCAACCAAGTCTGTCTTTATCTACGTATTTTTCTTTAGCAATGTCATCTATTGCGCTTAGATAATCATCCATACATTGACCACCATAGTTAGTGCTAATATCTTCTAGCCATTCCATCCCAAAACCAGGAAGACCACGACGATTAGGAGCTATAATAATATAGTCATTTGCTGCCATTAGCTGTAAATTCCATCTATAGCTCCAAAATTGACTAACTGGCGACTGAGGACCACCTTGGCAGAATAAGAGGGTAGGGTATTTCTTGTTTGGGTCAAAATTCGCAGGATAAACAACCCAAGCCAGCATTTGTTTATTGTCGGTAGTTTTAATCCATCTTTCCTCTACTTTCCCTAATTGAAGTTGACTGAATATGTCTTTATTTTCAGTTGTAATAGGGGTGACTTTATTTTGACCTTTTAAATCAATGGCAAATAGTTCATCTGCTTCACTTAGGGAATGACGTTTTGTCAATAATTTTTCCTGGTTAAGCATGCTTACAGATATATAGTCATATTGGCCTTCTGTAAGTTGTTTTACTTCTCCTTGTAAGTTAGTGCTGTGAACCATGGAAGTAGCATGCCATACACCAGTAAAATACAGTGTGTTACCATCTGGTGCCCAACAGTAGTCATCTACACCAGACTTGAAAGATTCAGTAACGTAACTTTTTTTACCACTTTTCAAATCCATTACGCATAATCTATTTCGGTCGCTTTCGTATCCATCGCGCTCCATACTTTGCCAGGCAATGTTTTTCCCATCGGGGGAAAATTTAGGGTTGATATCATATCCTAAATTTTTATCAGTTGCATCTTCCTTACAGAGATTACGAGTCGTTTTACTTTCTAAGTCATAGAGATAGATATCTGAATCAGTTGAAATGGCATAATCTACTCCAGTTTTTTTTCTGCATGTATAGGCAATTTGTCGTGAGTCTGTACTCCAAGCCAACTGCTCAATTCCGCCAAAAGGTTTGAGTGGAGATTCATAAGGTTCTCCTGCAAGTATATCTACAGCGTCACCTATTTTATTGCCCGAAACTGGCGCTACAAAAGGATGGGGGATTGTTTGTGTCCATTCGTCCCAGTGTTTATACATTAAATCATTGATAACCATTCCGCTTGCCTTGTCCAAATCCGGATATAAACCTTTTGTGCGTTCACCATATTTTACCTGTGCAATAAACAGAACTTTATTTTCATCAGGAGAAAATTTAAAACTTTCAATATCACCTTGGTAATTTGATAGTAATTCTCTTTCTGAACCATCTGGATTCATTTGCCAAATTTGGTTGCTTCCACTTTTGCTTGAAAGAAAAGCAATCTTTCTTCCGTTTTTTATCCATTGGGGTTCTCCTTCATTGTATGCAGTAGTCGTCAAGAGGCAATTATTGGAGCCATCAGCATTCATTACATAAATTGTCAAATGACTTTTATTTTCTTTTACACTATAGTAAGATACAGTATATACAATTTGTTTTCCATCTGGAGAAACATTGGTACTACCAATACGTCCCATTGCCCAAAGAGCTTCAGGAGTTAATAGTCCATCCTTAATCTCAACCTTTTGTTTTCCGATGATTGCTGTATCAGAATTCACAGTTGTTTGTTCATGGTTCGTACATGCTGATGTAACCATCATTACAGCAGCAGTCATTCCCATTAGATTTGATTTATTCATTTTAAAACTGCTTTATATGATCATTAAAACTATTTGTTGTTTTGTTTAGAATTAACAAAAAAGTAGTCATTCTGTAATCCTTTTGCAAGTTTCGCAAAATATATTGATATCTGCAAGAAAAATATGTAAAAGTTGTTTGGGCTAATTTGAACAATCTTCTTTTCAACTTCTGTACAGATTAAAAATGTCATAAATACGGAAAAAATCGAATATTTGTATTCACTAGTGTCCACTAAAAATTAGCGCGACACTAAAATTTTAAAAATTAAATAAATTTGGCCCATTAAGACCGCATTGATCTTTGAC
>RCNI01000204.1_pt1 | contig 39476 bp, 35 predicted proteins | sample 2041151 | NCBI WGS metagenome assembly RCNI01 (sample SAMN09708214, study PRJNA481090) | feces metagenome | isolation source: feces | place: Antarctica: Albino Rookery
ATAATAATCGTTAAATTTGTGGACTCTTTTTTAGACGGGTGCCGGCTGGCACCCGTCTAAAAGGGGGTACCCTAAAATTGGAAGCTTACGAATATGCAACATTGGAATAGAATGCCTCCAGCATTAAAGGAACAAGTATTTGACCGTCTGGCGGAACTGGCAGCAGTGGCTAACCTGTCTTTGGCGGACCGTATAGCTTATGATAAGGCCCTTGACCGTTATCGTGTAAGTCGGATTGTTGAGGAAGACATGCGCGAGGCCGGATGGAAAAGAGGATTGGAGGAAGGCCGTGCGGAAGGTCGTGCAGAAGGACATGCGGAAGGTCGTGTGGAGACAACTAATTCAATAGCCCGCAAGATGAAGGATTTGGGGCTTCCGTTAGAGCAGATAGTCAAGGCTACCGGACTGAGTGAACGGGAAGTCATGGATTTATAGAATAACAGTATAATGAAAGTGGCAGAAACCCTTCGAACGGAAGGGTTTCCTATCTATTTTAGGCTTGGCTATAAATCAATTATTTAGGGGATAAAAAACTTATAAATTTAATAAAGATGAAAACAAAGTTTTATTTTGCTTTTGTTGCACTTTTCTTTTTCTCGGTATTGCGTGTCAGTGCATATACGGAAAGAAACTTGTTGCAAGGTAGCATTTCATTAGAAGAACTTAAAAAAAATCTGGTTATTGCTCAGAAATGGGTGGATTTTCCTTCGTATGAGGATAGGAAAGGGTGGAAAGACTTCTTTGGCCCTTATTATGATGATTTGATAAAGAATGGGGAGAAATTTTTGGACTACAACTGGCAGGTGGTAAAAGCTTCTGACTATTTGGAGTTTGAAAGAACAGGAAACCGAAAAATTATGGAAACGCCTTTTGACCGGAATAACAAGGCGATTGTTAAATTGATGTTGGCCGAACTGGCTGAAGGGAAAGGACGGTTTATGGACCAATTAATTAATGGGGTTTTCCATACTTGTGAAATGACTTCTTGGGCTTTGTCGGCACATCTGATTACGCAACCGTCTCATCGGTCGCTGCCCACAGATAAGTATCCGTTGATAGACCTTACCGCTGGTGATTTATCCTCTCTTTTGTCGTGGATATATTATTTTATGCATGAAGAGTTTGATAAGGTTAATCCGGAAATATCAGAAAGGCTTTATCGTGAGTTGGACAGAAGAGTCATGACGCCTTATCTGGAAAATGATAAGTTTTGGTGGATGGCAGTGAACTATAAGGGACAGATGGTGAACAATTGGAATCCATGGTGTAACAGCAATTGCCTGATGACTTTCATGCTGCTTGAAAAAGATGTAGACAGGTTGGCAAGGGCGGTGTACAGGAGTATGAAGTCGGTCGACAAATTTCTTAATTATGTACATGCAGACGGAGCTTGTGAGGAAGGTCCGAGCTATTGGGGGCATGCTTCGGGAAAACTTCTGGATTATTTGGTCCTGCTGAACTGCGCTACTGGTGAAAAGGTGTCTTTGTTTGGCAATTCTCAGATAAAGTCGATGGGAGAATATATTGCTCGCAGTTATGTGGGTAACGGATGGGTGGTAAACTTTGCAGATGCTTCAGCTAAAGGTGGTGAAGACCCTTACCTTATATATAGGTATGGTAAGGCTGTAGATAGTGATATCATGAAGCAGTTTGCTGCAATGTTAGGCAAGAAGGCGGAATTGTCATTTGAAGGAAGGGATTTGTTTCGTATCTTGGAAGCAGTAAAGGTTAGTGATGAGTTAAAATCGTATGAGGGGGAATATCATAAAGCTGTTTATTCTTGGTATCCAGAAACGGAATTCTGCTATATACGTAGCGGAAAGGCTTTCTTTGCTGCCAAAGGTGGATATAATGACGAGAGCCATAATCATAATGATGCCGGCACTTTTTCTTTATGGGTGAATGAAATTCCGGTGTTGATTGATGCGGGGGTAGGTACTTATACACGTCAGACTTTCAGTAGTGAGAGGTATTCTATCTGGACTATGCAGAGTAATTATCATAACTTGCCAATGGTTAACGGTGTTCCTCAGAAATATGGCAGAAAATATAAGGCTACAGAGGTAAAGGCTACTAAGAAAGGTTTTTCTGCTAATATCGCCACTGCCTATCCTGCCGAGGCTGATGTAAAAGAATGGATTCGCTCTTACTCGCTGAAGGGGAGTAGTCTCATAGTTAAAGATCTGTTTGAACTGAAGACCTTGAAAGAGGAAAATGTAGTGAATTTCCTGACTTGGGGGGATATATCGATTCACGATGGCTGGGTGGATATTTGTGTGGATGATGTGAAGGTACGTATGAAATTTGACAAGCAAAAGTTTGTTGTCAAGAAGGAGGTGGTACGGTTGGTCGACAAGAAACTTTCGGGTGTATGGGGCGATGAAGTTTATCGCCTTTCTTTGAAAGCTAAACATAAGGTGCTGAAAGATATTTATGAATTTACTTTCTCATTCTGATGAAACAATGAATAGGAGGGTGCGATGCTGTATTCCAAGATACAGCATCGTTTTTTTATAAATAGTAATTATGGTCAGTGAAAAGTTTCGTTTTTATTATTATATATATTGCATTATTAGTACTATAATTAAAAATGACAGTGGAATATAAATTAGGACTATCTTACCTTCTTCCGGTCAAGGAGGTAATCAATGAGAATAAAAGAGTGTTTTATAAGGTAGAAGCTAATGATAAGGAGTATAACATCCTTCTTTTTGATTTTCAGAAAGAAGATGAAAAACCGGACAATATAGCTTGTATAGTGAAGGAAATCCGTGAAGGGGAGCCGTTGTTTGTTCAAGACACACAGCCCTTGTTGCTGAAGCTATATAAAGAGAATGAGAGTTATCCGTTTTGGGTAAAGAAGGATTGCTCCTACTTGCCGAATCCGTATTATGAGATATCAGACTGGAATAACTTTACATTTAAGCTGCCTGCCATCGGACTGGAGAAACTGAATTTAAGGCAGAGGGTTGAATGTAGAGTGAAAAGTGTATTGGGAGGAAAGATTCAGCTTGAACTTATCCAAAAGAAAGACCGGACATATAGCTTGCCGTTTATCGGGTTTGACGAGATATTGGACCAGGTAGATACTAGTGTGAAGGTAAAAGGGTGTTTGAACAAGATTTTCCAAAAGCATAAGTGGTTTAAGGAATCAAAAGGAGCATATAATGATGAAAATGAGGAATGGATAATGATGAGTGTCAGTGTTCTGGATAAAAATATGGACCAATGGGTGGCATCGCGAAAATGTAGGCACTGGTATCTGCTAGATATATTCAAGCGTGTGTGTATATATTTACTGGAAGATTCAGATATTTTATTGAGGTGCTCGGAGAATGAGAGGGAGAGACATCAGACTATGTTGTCTCAAGCGGCTCAGCATGCGGATGTTTATCAGGAAGCCATTGAAATGGTGAGGAGGAATATACATGTTTCGCAGACAGATACTATTCTTGCGAAAATGAAAAAGTCGGAGTTCTTGTATGAACCAGATAGGAGACTAAAGGTGCTGATGTGTCTTTTTTCTTTGGATAGAAGTCTGATGGAGTCGAAGATGCTGCTTATTTTTGATATTATCATAAAAGGGAAAAAGGAGAATTGGATGAGGGAGCCTTTCAGAAGTGCATTTATTGAAATGCTCGATTTGTTTATCAGGCAGAACAGGAACAAGATAGACCGGTTGGCCGTAATTGCTTCTGATGAAGATGCTCAAAACTTGAAAAATTTGATTGTGGCTTTGGCTATTCAGCTGCTGCTGATGAATGAAAAGGACAACCTGGACCGACAGTTGAGCAGAGCTATGTTTTACAGGTATCTTACTTATGTGGGGGGAAGCAAAAGCGAAGTCTTGTTGGAAAAGGCTTTCAGGTGCCTTACTGAAGTGGAACAGGGTAAGTTGGATTTCAAATGGAACGAGGTCTTGGACTTGACTATGCTGGCCATCCGAACTTCTTCCATACTGCCTCCTTCTTCTGATAAATCGACATTTATGCAGTCGTATAGCGGCAAGTACAGCAAACTTCAGATATTGGATGGTAAGATAGAATTATATGCGCTGAACCGCAAAGGCAAGCAGGTAGCTGCATTGCCTGATAACATGCTGCCTTGGCACAATATTCAGGTGTATTTGAATGGTACGGTGGAGGCTATAGGCAACAAGAAGGTAGAACTGTTGGCTTATCAGCGTTTTTGGACAGATATTGAAAATGCAGTGGTTAACAATGCGACCGATGTGCTTGTTTCGAAGTTGGACAAGAAGAAGATAAAGCCGGAAGTGGGTGATGAAGTAACCATAAAGGTGAAGTCGCAAGATTTTGAAGATCCTAGCCATTTTGTTTTTGAGATAGAAGACCCTGCCTATTATGGTGTAGGAAGATTGGCTATCAGAAATATTGTAAAATACAATGCTTTGGTAGATGAAAGTGCTTTCTGTGACAATGACGGACGGCCTTATATGTTGAAAGCAAAGGTGCTTAGTACTGATGGGGAGGGCAACTTGAACTTTGTCATTACAGATTTGATGAATGATTTTGTGAGAGAATGTATCTCGGTGGGAGATGAAACAGTCTGTCTGGTAACAGATATCATTCCCAATGGTTGCTTGTGCGTGAGTGAAAATGGATATTCGATGTGTGTGCCTATAGAAGAAGAGGAACTTGTGCCGGGGCAATACATTAAGGCGGAGATTGCCAATGTGAGATCGAATGGTACGGTAGAAGGAACTTTTCTTTTCAAAACAAATGGTAACTTTGTGGTAAAAGATGTTTTTGAAGACTTGATTCTTAGCTATGCCGATGAAAAAGTGTACGAAAATGAGACGGTAGAGAAGGAGGTGGAGCAGCAGCAGGAAGTCATGATGGAGTACGATTATGTGATGGAGCTCATCAATATTCTTGACCGGAAAGCCGTATTGGAAGTTGACTACATTACTGCCTATAACTATCTTGCTTTCGTGAGGGTGCTAACATTGCTGATTAAGGATTCTGAAAATACCCGATATTATACTGAACGCATGAGGCTGATACAGATGTTGCAGTATTTTGCTATCAATGGAAGTGTGGAACGTATCAAACTGGACGAACTGACCAACAACTACAGCATGATGATAAACAATTATCCGATGCTGCAGAGCAAACTTCATGAGTTGCAGATGGTGGCTTGTATGGATATGCCGGAAAAGAATGATACGGTATGGAAACTGATGTCGGAAACCAGTGATGAGCATCTCTATAATCTATGTTGCCTGGTCTTGAGTTATAACTCACTGAAAGGATTCGGACTTTATAGGGAAAGAGAAAGTATCAAAAAGAAAATCAATGAGGTGCTGAATATACGGATTGACCGTGAAGAGCCTGAGTATTTTGGAGAGGAGAATCAGCTTAGGGAGTTCAAGACCAGTACGGTATATCCTTCGAATAATAGCATGCGCCCGGACCTGAACCAGCAGACAGTGGATATTATGAAGGCTGTCTGCGGATTTTTGAATGCTGAAGGAGGTACACTGTATCTTGGCGTGAACAATGAAGGGGTAGCAGCCGGACTGGAAAGCGATCTTCATTTCTTTGGTAGTAAAGACCGCTTGGATTTACATATTAGAAACAACATTGCTCAAAGATTGGGAATTGATGCTAATTCCAGAATTAAGGTTTCTACATCTGAAAAGAACGACAGGTATGTGTATGCCATTCAGATTGAACCAAGTATCAAACCAGTAGAACTGGATGGAGTTGTTTATCAAAGGCAGGGTACCTCTACTTGGCCTTTGTTGGGAGATGACCTTGAAATGTTCAAGAGAAGAAGGGTGGAAGAGTTGGCGAAATATTTGGATGGAAACACTGGTCCGTTGGATATGGGAGTGGAAAATCCGGAAAATTTGCCAGCCATAGAACCTGAAGTTATGAAGGAAAGTTTCGAGGTAAGTGCGGAAAGAACTTCAATAGCTACTTCTGTCATAAGGGAGAATCCTGTTAAGGGTTGGGAAGAAAATTATGGAGTAGATACAGTGTGCTATCTGCATTTGCTGCCAGGGGATGAGTATACTGTTACTTATGATGAGTATTGGGGTGATGTGGAACTTTCTTTGTGTATCAAGAATGGGGATGATTTTCTGGTGATAGGGTATGAAACTGGTAAAATCATAAAAGTTCCCGTTTCACAGATTGTAGACAAAAAAGAAAGAGCCAAGTATAAACGTAATACAGAGAAAGTGATATTTGCTTGCCCGGTACGGAAAGAGGATTTGTTGTACACTGAAGTCAAGGGAAACAATGGAGAAATCTTCATGAGGCTGGACGATGTGAGCACCTTGAAGGAGGGGAAGATATTGGATTGCGGAGAGAAAATAGTATCTGTAGAACTAGATAGTTTGGTAAGGTGCGAGGTCTTGCTGCCTGTCCATAAGGAAACTCTTCGTAAAATATATAACTTGAAACCTACCCAGCTAGGGCATCAAGTCAATAATCCTTGGTGTCTTAGCGAGGCCCAATATATACAGGAACTGTTGAAAAAATAATAAAGAAAAGTGATGCTGTAACCTTTTTGTGCAGCATCACTTTTGGGTATTTATGCAATACCTAGCAGTTCGATTTCGAAAATCAAGGTGGAGCCGCCAGGAATACCTGGTTGTGAAAATTTGCCGTATCCCATTTCAGCAGGCAGGTAAATCTTCCATTTATCACCTACACACATCTGCTGGATAGCAATAATCCATCCGTCAATCAAGTCGCTTAGCCGAAATACAACTGGAGTACCGCTGCGGCTGCTGTCGAACTTCTTGCCGTTGATGGTCCATCCGGTATAATGAACGGTTACGATACTTCTAGGAGTAGGATGCTTTCCGTCTGATTTTCCGTTGGATAACACTTCATAATAAATGCCTTTGGGCAGCGGTTTTACACCTTCTTCTGTGGCTTTTGCTGCCAGCCAGTCTTTGTTTGTCTGAATATATTTTTTCTTTGCCATAAACTGATGATTTGCTGGCAAAGATAGTGTTTTTGGGGGATTATAGGAACCATTTGTAGTGCTCTGCAACTTTAATTTGATTATTCTTTGGATTTTTACTATCTTCGTAGCCGATTTTGAATAAGTGTAACCATGTCTGAAGCTAGTCTGATATCCGATATATTGAAAACCTCTCCAAGTGTGGAGCTTTTGAAACTCCGGAATAGAGAGATTATTATCTTGTTTTTATATAAAGTGTTTTATATGCATCGTGACTCGGTGCCGTATGAGACTCTTCGTCTTCAACTGACTGACTATCTGTCTTCCCATAATCTGGAAAATGATGAGGAAAACGATATTAGCGTGTTTGATTCTTATGAGGAGAAAGCCTATAAGTACATCCAGCATTGGACCGATAAGGGGTTTCTGCGTAATTATCAAGAGGAGAGTGGCGAGGTCTTTTATGAATTGTCTTCTTATACCAGCAAGACGATAGACTGGCTGATTAGCTTGAAACGGGAAGAGTTTGTAGGGACAGAGTCGAAGTTTATGAATCTGTTTGCCCAAATAAAAGATTTGATGGAGTTCACCAATGAAGACCCTGCCGAGCGAATCAAAATGTTGGAGCAGAAGAAGCAGGAAATCGAACATCAGATACAGAAAATTCAGGCAGGAGAAGATGCTATGGTGTATGAAGAGTATCAGGTGTTGCCTCGTTTTCGTGAAATTACGCGCTCGGCCAAAGAACTTTTGTCGGACTTCAAGGAAGTGGAGGATAATTTCAAGACCATAACCAAGGCTATCTATCAGAAGCATGCCGAAGGGGAGTTTTCGAAAGGAGATATCTTGGAATATACTTTTGGAGCGTTGAATGAACTGCAGCAGAGTTCTCAAGGTAAGAGCTTTTATGCTTTTTGGGATTTCTTGATGTCACCGTCAATGCAGAACAAGTGGGATGCGATGGTGGGCAGTTTATATGAGGCGCTGGATTCGAAGCAGATGCGTCATGATGATATGTTTCTTCGCAATATGAAAAACTATCTTTATAGCAATGGTAAAAAAGTGTATCAGGCCAACGATAAGATGGCAGATAAACTGAGCCGTATTATTTGTGAGAATGAGAATTCGCCTAGTATGGCTTCGCTGCGGGTGATACAGGATATTCAGGCGGTGCTGCTTCAACTGGCAGGAGAGAATATTAAGCCGGACCTTTCTTTAGAATTGGAAACATTGCCTGATATCGTTCTTCCTTTGGAACGGAGATTGACGATGGAGAGAAATGTGGATGTGAGTTATGATAAGGTGCTGGAAATAGCTAGTGCTGACATTTCGGATGCGGCATCGGCAGAGAAGTTGTTTGTTCGCCATGGTGTAGACCGTGCGGTGCTTAGACAACGTATAACGGTTTCGTTGAAGAAACATAAACAGGTTTCTTTGTCGGCGGTGGTGGAAGAAAACGGAGGGCTGGAGAAAGGGCTTTCTGAATTGTTCGGCTATATTACTGTGATGCGCGAATTCCGTCATGTCATTCATCCCGACAAGACCCAAGTGATAGAGTTTAACAGCGAGGATAAAAAATCGATTGTAGTACCTGAAATTATTATTTTGAAATGAATATAGATTCGATTATAGCCCCTTACGGACGTACTGTGGTGCGCTTGTTGAAGGGACCGGTGGAGCATACCGATAAAAGTGCATGGGAGGATATATTGAACTATCAGTCGGAAATGCAGAAATATCTGTCGCAGATAGGGATAGAGCTTATAGTAAAGCGTGATGAGGGGTTTGCTTATATAAAGCAGATAGAAGATGATGAGGGAAAAACTATCGGCTTGATTCCTCGTCAACAACTGGGTTTTGAGGTATCTGTCATCTTGATTATTCTTCGTCAGATGCTGGAAGAGTTTGACAATAACATGGATGAACTATATGCTACAGAGCGTTTTGTCAGTGCTGATGAGCTGAAGGACCGTATCGAATTGTTTCTGCCGGAACGTTTCAATCGGGTGAAACTGCTGAATGAAATCGATTCGTATATCAATAGAATTGTCGGCTTGGGCTATCTAAAGGTGGTGAAGCGCGATAATGTGAATTTATATCAGATTCATCGTATCATCAAAGAGAAGGTGACTCTGGACAAACTACAGGATTTTAAGAATAAACTACAGGAATATGTTGAGTCTGTTTAGTACAGGTTCCGATACGTCGGGATTTCGTTTACAATATATGGAAATCTATAACTGGGGAACTTTTCATGAAAAGATTTTTAGAATGGAGCCTCAGGGGAATAATGCGTTGCTTACTGGTGCCAACGCATCGGGGAAGAGTACGATTATTGATGCATTGCTTACATTAATGGTACCTGCCAAGAAGGACCGTTTCTACAACCAGTCTTCTGGTGTGGAGAAGAAAGGGAATCGTACGGAAGAAACGTATGTGCTGGGGCATTATGGTAATATACAGCGTGAAGGGGAACGTGGAACTTCTACACAGGCGTTGCGTGATCATTCTGCATATTCGGTGCTGCTGGCTACTTTCTCGAATACCGACCAGCGCACTGTTACAATCTTTCAAGTGAGATGGTTTTCTGGAGGGGAACTCAAGAGGACTTTCGGGTTGGCTCATTGTGCTCTGGAAATACAGCGTGACTTCCAGCCGTTTGATGGTAAGGGGGTATGGCGCCGCCGCTTAGAGAAGGCTTATAGGGAAAGCCGTAGCATGGTGGAATTCTTTGACGGGCCAGTAGGGTATGCTGACCGTATCACGCAGCTATTTGGAATGCGCTCTGTCAAGGCTTTGGGATTGTTTAACCAGATAGTTGGGGTGAAAGTGCTGGATGATCTGGATGAATTTATCCGTACAAATATGTTGGAAGAGCAGAATGCGGAGTCGCAATATATCTTGTTGAAGGATAGTTTCAAGACTTTGATGGATGCAAAGGTGAATATAGAGAAAGCCCGGACACAAATTGAAATGCTGACTCCGATAGCTGAACTGGCAGAAAAAATAAAGGAATCATCAGAACGTATCAAACAGCTTGGAGTAGACCGTGAAACGGCGGAATACTGGTTTGCACGTAAAACTATCGAACTGGGAAAGGAACGTGTGGAAGAGGCTGAACTGGAAGTGAAACAATTGAAGAGGGAAGAAGAAAAGCTACGTCAGGAGGAGGAAAAGAAGAGAGAGGAGGAACGCTCCATTGCTCTGTCTATAGAGCAGGATGAAGTAGGGCGCAAGATAAAGGAGATAGAACAGGATATTCAGCGCCTGGCCGAATTACGTGATGAGCGTACACGAAGAATGGATGAGTACAACCAGTTGGCTGCTCAACTGTCTTTGATGGCTAATCCAGAGCGTGAAACTTTTATGAAGCAGCGAAAAGAAGTGTCCGAATCGTTGGAGAAACTTTCGGCGGATATTGAACAGTGTATTCGTGATGTGGTATCTCACGAAAATGAAAAAGAAGCTGTGGTTGATCATATTCAGGAATATATTGCTACGATAGATACGCTGAAGAAGAATAAAAATAATATCCCTGTGCGTGAGTCGGAAATACGCGATCTTATTTTGGATCACACTGGAGCTACTAAGGAGGAGATTCCTTTTATTGGTGAACTTATCCGGGTGAGTCCGGACCAGCAGGAATGGGAAGGGGCAGTAGAAAAGATTCTACATCATTTTGCTTTGCATTTGATTGTACCTGAAAAGTATTATCATGAAGTCAATAAACTGATTAATGAAACAGACTTGAAGGGTAGAATTACTTATTATCGCTACCTTAACTACAATTCCTTGGGCAGTATGGAACAGTTTGCCGATACTGGGAATCGAATCTTGGATAAGATAGAAATTCGTGTGGATTCTACTTATGAGGAATGGGTGCGCGATACGATATTTGACCGGTATAATTATGCTTGTGTGGATTCGTTGGAAGAGTTTGAGCAGTATTCTGAAAAGACTGTAACGCAGGAAGGATTGGTAAAATTCTCGAATGAACGTCATGAGAAGGATGACCGTGCACATGTGATTCGCCGGGAAAACTATATTTTGGGATGGGATAATCAGGAAAAGATTACACTGTTGCAAACTGAAATCAGAGTGCTTCAACAGCGGGATGTGGAATTGAGAGACCTGTTGAATGAATTGGGTATCAAGAAACAGAAGATACAGCATCATTATGAGCTGAGCAAGAAATTGGTAGATACTTTTTCTGATTTTGAAAATCTCGATTGGAAGGTATATTCTGAGCAGCTTCAGGAAAAACTCATGATGAAGAATGAACTTGAAAAGAACAATGATTCCATTCATGTGCTCCAAAAACAGCTGGAGCAGGTACGTACTGCCTTGAAGAAGATTTCTACGGAAGAGATTTCCAAGAAACTGAAGCAAATCTTTGAAGTGGAGAAAAGGAAAGAGGATACAGAAAGAGATATGGCTGAATGCCAGAAACAGATTTCTTCTATCCGTTCGGCACTGCTGGCTGATTTTGAACAGAATTATGCGGAACTGAAAGATTGTACATATGACAAACTGAAGCAGGAGTATCATTCTTTCTTGGGTAAGACAGATCGTGAGCGAGGTAAGCAAGTCAATAAAAAGAGAGATTGGGAGGATAAGGCTAAGAACTTGATTCGAGGATTTAAGTATCCTACGGAAACTATTACGGAGAAATATGCCGATTGGCGATCGGATGTGGATGCGTTGCCTGATTCGGAACACATTGAACTGATAGAGGAATACCAGAATATGTTGGCTCGTCTGGAAAAGGAAAACTTGCCGAAATATGAGAAACAGTTCGATAATTATCTGCAAAAAACGTTGGCTGATAAAGTAGGTGAGTTCCGTATGTTCTTTATGCAATGGAAAGATGCCATTGATGAGAATGTGAAAATGCTGAACGATTCCTTGCAAGGTATAGACTATCGTCGTCGTCCGGTTACTTATATTCAGTTGGTTACTCAGCGGAAAGCCAATGAAGAGGTGAAGGAGTTCTGCAGACTGATGGAAGAGGCTATGCCCGATATACATCTGGTTAATTCGATGGCAGATGGACGTAAACTTCATTTCCAACAGCATATCGAGCCGTTTATGTGTCGTCTTTCGGATGAGGAATGGAGAAAACGGGTGATGGATGTGCGTGCATGGTTCACTTATAAGGCTGAGGAATTTAATCGTGAAACTGGATTGAAGGAAACTACTTATGAGAACATGGGACATTTGTCGGGTGGTGAAAAGGCGCAGCTTACTTATACTATTTTGGGTTCTGCCATTGCTTATCAGTTTGGGCTAACAAAGAGCGGCATGCAGGAGAACTCGTTCCGATTCATAGCTATTGATGAGGCTTTCAAGGCTCAGGATGAAGACAAGGCGCGCTATTTGATAAACCTATGTAAGCAGTTGCATTTGCAGTTGCTTGTAGTGACTCCGAACGATAATATTCATATTGTAGAAAATGATATTTCTTATGTCTATTTTGTAGAGCGTAAAGAGGAAAAGACTTCTTGGCTATATAGTATGGCTATTGAACAATGGCGTGCGGAAAAAAATCCAGGAACTTTATTGTAACTGAAACCATGATTTAAAAGGTAACTTATGGTAACACCCGATGATATTTTAAAAAAAGCACAGGCAAAATATCTTTCGTTTTTGTCGTTTGAATTTGGAAGTAGGGAAAAGTCTTTTTTTCCACTAGAAATAAGATGTGACAAGAAGACGGATTTTTCTTCTTTAAAGGAGTTGGACATGATGATAACTCAACTGCAAGCTGCTTCTGTAGAGAAGAAGAGATATGGTTATACTATAAGTTATGTGGAAAAGAATACTCGGCTTTTTGGCAGGCAGCATCTTCCTAATATGATTTCTTTTGATTCGAAAGAAAATTTTTTGAAATATGTTGGGAAGGAAGAGGAAACCAAAATGCTTGGTGAAATAATGGATTTGACTATTGGTGAGTTTCCGGATTTGAGAGAGGTGTTGGTAAAGCATCATGCACTTGTGGTAAAATATTATAAAGACTGGAATGCTGTGTTGAAGGTCTGTCGTTTCTTTCGCAACTTTCCTAAACCAGATAAGTTTGTGAGAGAATTGCAGATTGGGGTACACACTAAATTTGTAGAGGAGCATAAAGACATTCTGCGTCCGCTTCTTGATGTGGTTGTAGGGAAAGCGGTCAATGAGCAAGGAACTTCTTTTTTTGCTCGGTTTAACTTAAAAGAGGGCGACCCCTTTATTTCCTTTCGAGTGTTGGACCCCCTACTTGCTGAGAAGTATCTTTCGGGATATACCTATAATACCGTTTTTGTCTGTGAGTTTGCCAAGTCCATTCTTCCAGTGAAACGTGTAATTATTGTAGAAAACAAGTATAATTTGATGAAAGTCATCGAACTAATTCCTCGGATGAGAGATACTTTGGTTGTTTGGGGATGTGGGTATAAGGTTACGGTATTACGTGATGTTCCTTGGTTGGATGAGGTAGAACTTTATTATTGGGGAGATATGGATGCACACGGATATGAAATACTTTCGAATGTGCGGAAATATTTTCCTAAGATAGAGAGTATCATGATGGACAAGGATGCTATGGATGTACATCCTGTGCGAATGGATGGAAAGGAGAGTCCGGTTATACATCTTTTAAACCTTACTCCAGAAGAGGAGGAGGTTTATGAATGGGTAAGGCAGCATACATATCGGTACGAACAGGAATATTTGCCTGAAGATTATGTTATAAAATGTTTGAGTAGTATTACAGATGAAAAAGAACAAGAATAAAAATATAGGAGTTGTGCTGGCAATAGTTTGCTTGTCGTTTGTTGTGGGTGCCTATGTAGGACATGACTTTTTTTCAAAACACAGTCGAAGCCTGTGGCGGAGAAAGATACGGTCGCTATGGTTACACCTGTACTTAAATTCGGTATTCCTGTAGATGGATATGTAGAAAAGGAGAGTGTGGTCAAACCTAACCAGAATCTTTCTTTTATTCTTTCAGAGGTGGGGCTTTCTCCAGAAAATATCCATCAGTTGAACATGAATACAGAAGGTGTGTTTGATGTGCGCAAGATTAAAAGCGGACAGGGATACTCTCTCTTCACTATATCCGATACGTTGAATACCCCTGTTTACTTGGTTTATGAGGAGGATGCAAAAAATTATGTGGTGTTTCAGCTTGTAGCACCTTATAAGGTTACTCGTGGGGAGCATCCGGTTTCTTGGAAACGTCAGCAGGTAAAAGGACAAGTTAGGTCTTCGTTGTGGATGGCTATGGAGGAATGTAAGACTTCTCCTTTATTGGCTATCAAACTTTCCAATATATTTGGTTGGTCGATTGATTTTTTCGGACTGCAAGAAAAAGATGAATTCCGGGTTATTTATGAACAAGAGTTTGTGGAGGATCGTCCGTTGAATAGTTTTCATATTCTAGCTGCTTCCTTCCAGGCTTCGGATAGTTTATTCTATGCCATTCCGTTTGTGCAAGAGGGAGAGGAACTTTACTATAATGAAAAAGGACAGAGTCTGGAAGGGGCTTTTCTAAAGGCACCGTTAGATTTCTATCGTATTTCTTCTCGTTTTTCCAACAGCCGCTTTCATCCTGTATTGAAACGCTACAGAGCACATCACGGAGTGGACTATGCTGCACCTACAGGAACTCCGGTTTATGCCATTGGAAACGGAAAGGTAATAGTAAAATCCTATCAAGCTGGAGGTGCAGGAAATTATGTGAAAATCAAGCACAATGGTTCTTATGTAACTACATATATGCACCTCTCTCGTTTTGCAAAAGGCTTGAAGGTGGGCAGTGTAGTAAAACAGAAGGAAGTTATTGGATATGTAGGGGCTACCGGAATTGCTACAGGACCGCATTTAGATTTCAGAGTTTACGAAAATGGAAAGCCGATAAATCCGCTTACTGTGAAATCTCAGCCTAAAAAAACTATCAGCAAGGATAATTGGCCAAAGTATCAAATGGTGCGTGATTCTTTGGTTAAGCAGCTAGATAGTTTCTAGATGAAGAAATGATTACATTTATTGCTAGGAAAAATAATTATATTATTACATAACCATTTAAAAATTTAATTGATGACAAAATTCTCTCGTGCGTTTTGGACAGCCAATCTGTCGGAACTTTTTGAGCGTATGGCCTATTATGCCATCTTTATTGTAATTACACTTTACCTGTCAAACACCTTAGGGTTTAACGATTTGGAAGCCAGTATGATTTCCGGCCTCTTTTCGGGAGGACTTTATTTCCTTCCTATGTTTACCGGAGCCTTTGCTGATAAGATTGGTTATCGAAAAGCTATTCTTATAGCTTTTACTTTGTTGACTATTGGGTATTTAGGATTAGGTAGCTTACCGCTTATGTTGGAATCAGCCGGTTTGGTGACTTATGGTACAAAGACTCACTTTACCGGACTTGAAGCAAGCCGTTTCCGTTTGCTGATTATTCCGGTAATGATTATTTTGGTGGTCGGTGGCTCTTTTATCAAATCAATTATTTCCGCATCGGTGGCTCGTGAAACTACTTCAGAGAATCGTGCACGTGGCTATTCTATTTTCTATATGATGGTTAATATAGGTGCCTTTACTGGAAAATGTATTGTAGACCCGCTTCGTGGAGTGATTGGAGATGAGGCTTATATTTATATTAATTTCTTTTCAGCCACGTTGTGTTTGGTGGCACTGTTGACCATTTACTTGTTTTTCCATTCAGCTAATACGAGTGGTGAAGGGAAAACGATGATGGAAGTGGTAAAAGGGCTGGGTAAGGTCTTTACTAATGGGCGCCTATTGGTCTTGATTCTTATTGTAACCGGCTTCTGGATGATACAGCATCAGATGTATGCTACAATGCCTAAGTACGTAATTCGTATGGCTGGCGAAGGTGCCCGTCCGGGATGGATTGCTAATGTCAATCCCTTTGTAGTAGTATTGTGTGTAAATTTCATCACTCAGTTAATGGCTCGTAGAAAGGCTCTTACTTCGATGGCAGTGGGAATGTTCCTTATTCCTTTTTCTGCGTTGGTGATGGCTTCGGGTAATCTTTTCAGTGGAGATATATTGGGGATGCATCCTATTACAGTGATGATGATAGCAGGTATAGCCTTGCAGGCCTTGGCTGAATGTTTCATCTCTCCACGCTATATGGAGTTTTTTTCGCTTCAGGCACCTGAAGGAGAAGAAGGGTTGTATCTTGGATTTAGCCATCTCCATTCTTTCTTGGCATCAGTATTGGGATTTGGTCTGTCGGGTATTTTGCTTACAGCTTATTGTCCAGACCCGGCTTTATTTGAGAGTCAGGCTGAATGGGCAGCAGCTTCAGCACAGGCCCATTATATCTGGTATTGGTTTACAGCTATCGGAACTGTATCGGCGGTTGCTTTGATTATATATGCCAAGCGGACTGCTCGAACATAATATACAATTAGAAGATTGAAAAAACGTGGCATTTCGAAAACTTTCTAAATGCCACGTTTTTTAGAATGCTATGGTATCTCCACAGGCCAAATAAGAAATGCGAGTACCCATCTTCTCTTTTAATAATTTGAATTGTTCAATGCCAGTACAATGCATTGTGTAGTATTGGCAGTTTGGAATCAGAAGTAGTTGGTGGGCAAGTTGGGAGATAAACTCCCTTTCCTCTTTTGGCTCAAGCCCGCTTTTCATCAGGTGCATGCCAGCTATAACATGAGTTGGAGTTTTTCCACTTATTTCAGTCGTTTTTTTTAAGATGTTCAATATACCTGTATGGGCACAACCTGCAATTAATATCAGATGGGATCCCTCCTCGATAATCAAGTTCTGTTCGTGTGTGAAATTATCTTGTACCGATTGTTTCGGACCATAAAGCAGTCGATTGCCATGAGGCTTGCAGAGATTACCTTTTACGTCTGAGAAGAGAGTCAATTCAGAATCGATAAATGTAGTATTATGACATCTTGTTAGTTGTGGAGAAGTTGAAATGCTTGTATCTAGTCCAATATATTTGAGTCCTGTATCTTTCATGCTATAATGTGGTTCGAATGCTTTTTCATGAATATACACTTTAGCCTTTGTGTTTATTTCAAGAAATTTTCCTAATCCGCCTCCATGGTCATAATGTCCGTGTGAAACGACGGCCATTGGAACTTCTTGAAGAGAAAGTCCCAGTTTTTCAGCATTTTCAGTAAATAGGTTCCCTTGCCCCATGTCAAATAGAATTTTATTATTTCTGTCAGTTTCGATGAAAAGGCTTAACCCGTGTTCTGTCGAAAACCCCTGTTCGCTGGTATTCTCGACTAGTGATGTAATTTTCATGGTCTGATATTTTTAGATGAGGACAAAGGTAGTGTTTTTATTATGATATATATAAATGTATAAATAGCATATTGTTTTCCGTTTTATTTTTTATGATAATAGACTTTATTTTTGACTGATTGATTATATTTGTGGTCGAATAATAATAAAATTGTAAATTGTAATATGAAAACACTAACAAATGTCATTTTGGCAACTTGCATCTCATCTTGCATTAGTTGTGCTAATACAGTAAAGACAGTTCATTCAAGTAATGTTTATCAAACAGAAAAACATGAAATCTGTGATATAAACACGATATTTACCATCTCTTCCATTGGCATAGTGTATCATCAGATTACAGGAAAGCCTTATGTTGAAATACATGCTTCCGATAATTTGATGCAGTATATCGTATTGGATGATACAGATGGAAAGTTTACTGCAAGTTTTAAAAAAGGTATTGCTGTTGAAGGAAAGCAGTATTGCCGCATTGATGTATATGCACCTTCAGTTACCAGTTTTGTGACTTGTGCATCAGGTGATATTTCCATTCCCAAAGGTTTGAAGGGAAAAGTGAAAGTAGGTTTGTCCACTCAAGGAAGTGGGGATATAGATTGTGCTTTTGTGGAGTGTGAAAGTCTCAAGGCTGAAACTTCTGCTAGTGGGGATATTGAGGTGAAGGATGTGGAGTGTACAACTTTTCAGGCAGCAACTTCTGCTAGTGGAGACTTGACTTTGAATGAGGTGGTTTGTCAGAACGCGTCATTGTCGGTAAATGCATCAGGAGATTGCCATATAGCCCAATTGAAATGCAAAGATTCAGTAAAAGGTAAGGTTAATGCCAGTGGAGACTTGCGTGTGTCAGGAACCTGCAGAACTGCTATTTTGGGCAATAACGCCTCGGGGGATTTAGAGGCTGGAAAACTAAAGGCGGTTGAAATGAAAGCTGAACTTCATGCCTCTGGAGATATTTCATGCTATGCTTCACATACCCTTACAGCAAAAGCTTATGGTAGTGGAAGTTTGATATATGATGGAAATCCGTCACAAAAACAGATTAAAGGAAGGGTATATAAAAGATGACATGTCGCTGTCTGTTGGCGGGATTAGGCTGATAAATAATAGCTGTATAATACCCAACCTCCTTGCAGGGATGCTTCTAGCGAATGGCCAATATCCACCAATCTAGTTCTGTTGTTGGGGTATTTATCGAGCTTTATGAAATAATGGAGATAGCTATGAAATAAGTCAATGATAACCATTTGTTATTTGATTATATTGTTAGGATATATATTTCTTTTTTTCTGTAATATTAGTACGTGTTTTTTTTGTTCTTTTTATTCTTATTTACGAAAGACAGCTTTATTAAAGATATTTTTTATCACATATTATTGAGTTGCTGTCAACATTTCATTAATCACAACCGCTGATTGATAAATCAGTGGTTGTGTTTTATTAATCGGTGGTTGTAACTCAATTATCAATCGAATTCATTTTAAGTTCTTGCTCACTTCCAAAATTGTTTCCATACCTTTCTTCTTCAGAAATGCATAGAGGAAATTTCATTAATGGTTGAAAGGAAAAGATTTTACATTTTTATATTCCGATACTTCCAGGTATAGTTCCTTTTTTGTGGTATGACCAGGCTTTGATATCATGAGCAAACCTTTTATGGGAAGTAAGGCGGTAGATGTCTTTGGTAAGTTGATGCAAGGTTGTTTCTCTTATTTATCAGAGCATTTGAATGCGAATTTTTTAGAGCAGGAAATGATAGACTTTTTTTCTGAAGTCGTGCAGTATTTGTTTTTTCTGTGCATTTAAAAGATATAACAGAAAAAACAAATAGTATGAATCGATTAATGAAATATTACATGATGGGACTGCTTACAATGATGACAGCAGCCTGTAATGATGAAGATGGTTATTCTATTGGCGATATTGCAGTAGATTGGGTAACAGTTCATGTAGAAGGGGATGGTGTATATAGCTTCGTCGGTGATACTTGGGGGACAATGTTTCCTGCAGCCACCTCTTATTGGGGATATATGCCAGTAGAAGGTGAAAGAGCTTTCCTTCGTTTTAATCCTTTGTATGACAATTATGGAGGATATGATGTAGGTATCAAGGTGGAAGATATTCAGCCGGTGCTGACAAAGACGATAGAGGCAGTGAACGAAGGTAATGAATCCCAATTTGCAGACCATCCGACTTATTTGCGTAACTTATGGATTGGAGGTGGTTACCTTAATGTACAGTTTTTGCAGAAATGTCCTGCAAATGGGCCACATCGAGTAAGCCTGGTCCACCAGGAGGGGAAACCTTTGCTTGATGAAGAGGGCTATGCACATTTGGAATACCGTTATAACAGTTATGGTGATACGTTGAATGTTCCTTTAAAAGGTATGGTGTGTTTCAATTTGAATACCATATTGGCAGAGAATCCAAAAGGAATAGTTTTACGTGTAAACGATGCAGAAGATGGTAAACAATTTATACGTTTTAATTTTGATGAGGTGAATAAGGAAAAAGTCCTTCCTTCTGAGAACATCGAAAATGAAAGTTCGATAAAGTGAAAACAATACCTCCTTTTGGAGAAGTATGATAAAAGAGAATCCTTTTGTTCGGATAAAATCCGGCAGGAGGATTCTTTTTTTTCTACATCCACACTTTGATTATTCAGACAGATTATATATATTTGTGATTAGAGTATAGATTATTCTACATATTTAAAACGAATATATATGGAATTTGTAATTGTTTTTTTATTGGTCCTTATAGGTTTATTCTTGTTTGCTGTAGAAATATTTGTGGCACCTGGAATTAGTTTGGCTGGCATAGGAGCAGGGATTGTTTTGCTGGGAACGATTTATTATGCCTTTGTGGAAATGGGTATGGTGATCGGTTTTTTAGTCTTAGGTATATCTTTGCTTGGTATTATTGGTCTTACTATATGGTTCATGAAATCAAAGACAATGGATAAGTTGACCTTAAAGAAAAGCTTGGATTATCGTTATGATCCATTGCAGGATTGTGAAGTGAAGGTTGGCAGTAGAGGTTGTAGCATAACTCGTCTGGCATTGATTGGTAATGTGGAGATAGACGGACATATTGTTGAGGCTCAGTCGGCAAGTGGATTCATCGAAGAAAATACTCCGATAGAAGTGATTCGGGTGAATGACCGTGGTGTTTTTGTACGGGCGGTTGGTCAAAGTTAATTGTTTGTTAATGTTTAAATAATACACTATGAATGAAGTAAATGTATTCCCCTTTGTGGTAGTGGCAGGTAGTATCTTGCTGCTGTTTGTGTTTTTTCATTATGTACCTTTTTTCCTTTGGCTTTCAGCTAAAGTCTCAGGGGTGCGTATTTCATTGGTTCAATTGTTTTTGATGCGTATCCGAAATGTTCCTCCATATACGATTGTTCCGGCTATGATTGAAGCTCATAAAGCAGGGCTGAGCACGATTACTCGTGATGAACTGGAAGCGCATTATATGGCGGGAGGTCATGTGGAAAAAGTTGTTCATGCTTTGGTATCTGCTTCCAAAGCCAATATTGAACTTTCGTTTCAGATGGCTACAGGAATTGACCTTGCTGGTCGTGACGTATTTGAAGCGGTACAGATGTCTGTTAATCCCAAAGTAATTGATACTCCTCCTGTAACAGCAGTAGCGAAGGATGGTATTCAGTTGATAGCCAAGGCGCGTGTAACGGTTCGTGCCAATATTCGCCAGTTGGTAGGTGGTGCAGGAGAAGATACAGTGTTGGCACGTGTAGGTGAAGGTATCGTTTCCTCTATCGGTTCTTCTGAAAATCATAAATCAGTTTTGGAAAATCCGGATTCTATTTCTAAATTGGTATTGCGCAAGGGATTGGATGCAGGGACTGCTTTCGAAATATTGTCTATTGATATTGCAGATATTGATATAGGTAGAAACATTGGTGCTTCTTTGCAGATTGACCAGGCCAATGCCGACAAGAATATTGCCCAGGCCAAAGCGGAAGAGCGTAGAGCTATGGCCGTTGCTTTAGGGCAGGAAATGAAGGCTAAGGCCGAAGAAGCTCGAGCAAATGTAATACAGGCTGAAGCTGAAGTGCCAAAGGCTATGGCAGAGGCATTTAGAAATGGAAATTTGGGGGTGATGGATTACTATCGGATGAGAAATATTCAAGCCGATACAGATATGCGTACCAGCATTGCCAAGCCGGATGCGGCTGTAGCTGGTAATGAACCTATTAGTAAATGATATAAATAAGAAGTGGTTATGAAAGAAAAAAGATACTTCCCTTCATCGGAATTGATTATTAATGCAGATGGATCAGTTTTTCATCTGCATGTAAAACCGGAGCACCTGGCATCTAAAGTTATTTTGGTAGGCGACCCTGGTAGAGTAGCCTTGGTGGCTTCTCACTTTGAATCGAAAGAGTGTGAAGTGGCTAGCCGTGAGTTCAAGACTGTGACGGGGGTATATAAAGGAAAACGAATTACAGTAACTTCTACTGGTATCGGTTGTGATAATATTGATATTGTAATGAATGAATTGGACGCATTGGCCAATATTGATTTTGCCACCCGTATGGAGAAGGATGAACCTGTACAGTTGGAGGTAGTTCGCATTGGTACCTGTGGTGGATTGCAGCCTTATACTCCTGTCGGGACCTTTGTTTGTTCAGAAAAATCAGTGGGCTTTGATGGTTTGTTGAATTTTTATGAAGGGCGTAATGCTGTGTGCGATTTGCCCATGGAACGCGCTTTGCTGAATCATTTGGGCTGGAGTGGTAATATGTGTGCGCCGGCTCCTTATGTGATTGATGCAGACAAGGAAATGGTTGACCGTATTGCGCAGCAAGATATGGTGCGTGGTGTAACTGTAGCTTGTGGAGGATTCTTTGGGCCACAAGGTCGTCGCTTAAGAGTTCCTTTGGCAGACCCTTATCAGAATGAAAAGATTGAGAGTTTTGAATACCAAGGTCATCGGATTACTAACTTTGAAATGGAAAGTTCTGCATTGGCAGGCTTGGCCAAGTTAATGGGGCATAAGGCTACCACCGTATGTATGGTTATAGCCAATCGTGTGGCGAAAGAGGCCAATACGGGCTATGCAAATCAAATAGATGATTTGATAAAGGTCGTTCTTGACAGAATTTAAATGAATAATTTTAAATAAATTGTATCGGTTTTTTAGGAAAGCAAGGGATAGGGCTATTCTGATGAATCGGTGCAATTTTTTATTGAATAATAAGTAATGAGTAGATATGGAACAGTCATTTGTGCAAGACGAAAAAATGGATAAAGAGGCACGCTACCAATTGTTTGTACCTCAGTTACGGACCTTGTTGGAAGGGGAGTCGAATTGGATTAGTATATTAGCGAATACTTCTGCTGCCTTGAAAGAGGCTTTTGGCTTTTTTTGGGTAGGCTTTTATTTGGTGAAAGATGGTGGAACAGAAAGCAATGAATTGTTCTTGGGGCCTTTTCAAGGGAGTGTGGCTTGTTTTAGAATCCGTAAAGGACGAGGTGTGTGTGGAACTGCTTGGGCGCAAATGAAGACTCAAGTAGTGCCCGATGTGGATTTGTTTCCCGGGCATATAGCTTGCAGCTCTTTGTCGCGTTCGGAAATTGTGGTTCCTATTTGTAAAGATGGTAATGTGTTGGGAGTCTTGGATATAGATAGTGACAAGTTGAATACCTTTGATGAAATAGACCAGAAATACTTGGAAGAAGTAAGCAGCTTGTTGGTTGGCTTAATCCACTAGAGTAATTTCCTGAAGAGGAAAAGCATCTGTATCAATCTTATTCGTCATTATACCATCAGCTTGATGACATTGGCGGAAAGGTGATGGATATAGATGCTTTATTATGTGAGGATATTATTTTTCCATGTCCTTTAGATGGATGTCAAGGGCTTTTACTGAAATTTGAATTTCCCAAATAGAAACTCCCAGAGATGCAATCAGCAGCAGCATTGCCAGTCCGAATATGTAGCAAGATAGGTGGTGCAGACCAATGTAGATGAGAAACATTGTAATGACGCAAAAGAATAGACTGGATATTCCTAGAATTTGCATACTACGAGTCAGGTACAGCCTTTTGCGGAGGTTGTTGATTTGCGCAACTGTCACTTCGGAATGTTGTTTGATGTATTGTTCTTTTAGTGTACGCACAAGTTGTGCATAAGAAAGGAATCGGTTAGTGTAAGCTAATAGAATCAGAGACACAGCCGAGAATAGGAGGGTCGGTGTGGTAAGCGTAAGTTCATCCATATATTTAATGTCTTTTGTTGTAGTTGCAAAATTACTAAAAGTTTATGAAAAAAGCATCACTTTACCCTTTATGGGGCGGGTGATGCTTTTCCTCTATACACCTTTAAACAAAACAAACTTGTTTATTATTTGCGTGCTTCAGCAATATAAGCCAAAGCTTCTTTACATTTTTCAGTCACATAAGTCCAGTCTTCTGCCGCAACCTTGTCTGAAGGGAACAATTTAGAGCCCATACCTACGCAGAATACACCTGCCTTAATCCATGATGTCAGGTTTTCCTGAGTTGGTTCTACTCCCCCTGTAACCATCAGCTTAGACCAAGACATTGGAGCCAACAGGCCTTTTACAAGCTTAGTGCCCAGTACATCGCCAGGGAAAATCTTGCAGAGGTCGCATCCCATTTCCTGTGCGAAACCAACTTCTGATACGCTTCCGCATCCTGGTGTATAAGGAATCAGACGGCGGTTGCAAACCTTGGCGATTTCAGGGTTGAACAATGGACCGACAATGAAGTTAGCTCCCAACTGAATATAGAGGGCAGCAGTAGGGGCGTCTACAATAGAGCCTACACCTAATGCAAGTTTTGGACATTCTTTTGCAGCATATTTTATTACTTCAGCAAAAACTTCGTGTGCAAAGTCGCCACGGTTGGTGAATTCGAATGCACGAACGCCACCGTCATAACATGCTTTAACCACTTTTTTAGCAACTTCTACATCTTTATTGTAGAATACAGGAACCATACCAGTAGAACCGATTTTGTTGAGAACTGCAATTTTATCGAATTTAGCCATTTTCTTATAAACCTTTTAGTTTTTTTGTAATTTGAAAATTATCTTTGAACGCGTCCGCTTGCATCGCCGCCAGCCAAAGCTTCCACTTCTTCTGCAGAAACCAAGTTGAAGTCTCCGTTGATAGTATGTTTCAATGCCGATGCAGCAACTGCAAATTCCAAAGCTTCACCTTGGTTAGGCTTAGTAAGCAATCCGTGGATAATACCACCAGAGAAAGAGTCGCCACCACCTACACGGTCAATGATAGGGTCGATGTCATAACGTTTTGAAGTGTAGAATTCTTCACCGTTGTAAATCATTGCTTTCCATCCGTTATGTGTAGCAGAGAACGATTCGCGAAGAGTTGAGATTACGTATTTGAATCCGAATTCTTTAGCCATAGCAGTAAAGATGCCCTTGTAGCCTTCTGCGTCGGTCTTTCCGCCTTCTACGTCTGCATCTGGCTTGAAGCCAAGGCAAAGTTCTGCATCTTCTTCATTGCCGATACAAACGTCTACATACTGCATCAAAGGACGCATAATAGACTGAGCTTTTTCTTTAGTCCACAGTTTCTTGCGGAAGTTCAAGTCAACAGAAACAGTTACACCATGACGCTTTGCAGCTTCGCAAGCCAATTTAGTAAGTTTTGCAGCTTTGTCTGAAATAGCTGGAGTGATACCCGACCAGTGAAACCAATCAGCACCTTCCATTACAGCATCAAAGTCAAAATCGCATGGGTCAGCTTCTGCAATAGCAGAGTGAGCACGGTCGTAAATGACTTTGCTTGGGCGCATAGAAGCACCTGTTTCCAAATAATAGATACCTACACGGTCGCCACCGCGAGCAATGAAGTCTGTCTTGACACCGTATTTGCGCAGCGCATTAACAGCCGATTGGCCGATTTCGTGTTTAGGTAATTTAGTTACGAAGTAAGCTTCGTGGCCGTAGTTAGCACAACTTACAGCTACATTAGCTTCACCGCCACCATAAACTACATCAAAGTTGTCTGACTGTACAAAACGAGTGTTGCCTGGAGTAGACAATCTCAGCATGATTTCACCGAGAGTAACAATTTTTCCCATTGCTGTTTGTTTTAATATAAACATTTATAAATTTGATATGACCCAAGTGTAATACAAGAAATGAAGTGCATATTCTCATTTTGATTTTTTGCATGTTTACCTCTTGTGTACGCACACAAAGGTACGGCTAATTTTTTAATTACCAAAAAAAGTTATATATTTGTATCGCATTTTTTTGAGATAAGGTATTAATTTCAAATATAATAAGGTGAAAAGAAATGGATGAACAATCAAAAAGGGTTAGGATAAAGGATATCGCAGAGCGGGCAGGCGTTTCTGTTGGTACGGTAGACCGGGTTCTTCATGGAAGAAGTGGGGTGTCGGAGGAGAGTCGTAAAAAAGTGGAAGATGCCTTGAAGCAGATGAACTATGAGCCTAACATGTATGCTAGTGTGCTTGCTTCTAATAAGAAGTATGTATTTGCTTGTTTGTTGCCGTTGCATGCTCCTTCCGATTATTGGGCATATGTGGTGGCTGGTATGAAGCAGGCTGTCCGTACTTTTTCTGATTTTAATATTTCTTTAAAGATGGAGTACTATGATCAGTATGAGTCTGGCTCTTTCATGATGGCTGGAGAACGTCTGCTTAATTCCGAACCAGATGGCTTTATTCTGGCTCCTGCTCAAGAAGAAGAAACGGCATTTTTGGTGTCTGGTTTGAAGGAGAAAAATTTACCTTATGTATTTATTGATTTTAATATTCCCCGTTTGACCCCGTTGGCCTTCTATGGGCAGAATGCATCTTGTAGCGGTGCTTTTGCCGCACGTATGATGAAGATGATGTTGGGGTGTGAAACTGAGTTGGTTATATTCCGGCTGATTAACGCCGGTCGTTTGGGCTCAAACCAGCAGCTGATACGTGAAGAAGGATTTTGTTCCTATATGTCCAAGAATCATCCGGGAGTGAAGATGTGGAAGATGAACCTTTACGCCAAACAGTTGGATGAAACGGAAAGGTTGCTTGATGCCTTTTTTGCAGAACACCCTTTGGTGAGATGTGGCGTGGCCTTCAATTCAAAGGTGTATATGATAGGGGAGTATATGCAGAAGCATGGCCGAGATGATTTCCGTCTGATGGGGTATGACCTTTTGGAGCGTAATGTGGAATGTATGCGCCAAGGTACGGTGGAGTGTATCATTGCTCAGCAGCCAACTCTGCAAGGCTATAATAGTGTGGAGTGCCTGTGCCGCCATCTGGTGTTGAAGAAAAAGGTGAAAGAAAATAATTATATGCCGATAAACCTGTTGACTGTGGAGAATCTTGATTTCTATTTGGATGCTCATAGCAATAACGAGGAATAAGCGTCGCTTGTTCTTGGGGTAGAAGATGAAATGGTAAAAATAAAGAGGTGACTTATAAGGTATTCTCTTTTTTTCTGTGATTTGGCAGATTCAGTTTTATGTTTCAGAAAGTATTCTTGTATCAAAAAGATTTAAAAATCCACTTTTCCGTAAAATCAAAATTTCTGTTTCCCGTTCTTTGGGAAAGAAACATTGGATTTTTATACTTTAAATATTTATTACAGGCGTTTGATATGCCCTGTATGCTGAAATCGTCTCGACATTTTCCCAAATTTTCTAATTATTTTTCTAACAATGTCGAAGCATTTTGCTTAAAATGCCGATAAGATTCTCCTGAAATGTCCCTATGTTTTGGACGGATTGGCAGTAAACCTACGTAAAAAGTCTTCAAATTTGCTAGATTGAGATGTGAACAGGATGTAATTTGTTGATGTATTTATTTGAAGGATAGATAGTTGTTGCAAAAATAGGCTTCTGAGAATTGGAAAAATAAATCCGTTGTGAATGATTGCCTGGAATTTTAAAATCTCGTTGATTAAAAAAATACATTTTGACAAATTGCTGTTTTGAACGTTGGCTGTGTGGAAGGTCGGGTGGGGGATATATAATATAAGGTATAGGCGATGGGGGATATTTGCAGTCTTGTGGTTTCGAGCCAATATCAAGAAGGTTTATCTTAAGTTTGTGGAGTATTTGGTGAGTTGAAAGAATAGTAAAATCAAGATGAAATGATAAAAAATGCTTTTTATAAGGAAATTTTTCTCTAATAAGTGGGTAAACATTCTTTTTTCAGTTATTTTTTGTTTAATTTTGCGCTCAAAATCAAATACCATTTTTATAACCCAATATGGCTAATTTAATTAAATTACGTAAAGGTCTTGACATTAACCTGAAAGGCAAAGCTGCTGCAGAAGTTGTGTCTGTAAACGAACCTGGATTTTATGCATTAATTCCAGACGACTTTACAGGTGTGACTCCTAAAGTTGTGGTGAAAGAACAGGAATATGTAATGGCCGGAGGACCCTTGTTTGTAGACAAGAATCATCCTGAAGTGAAATTTGTATCGCCGGTAAGTGGCGTTGTAACCAGTGTGGAACGTGGCGCTCGTCGTAAAGTCATGAGCATTACCGTAGAAGCTGCTGCAGAGCAGGATTTTGTGGAATTCGGTAAGAAGAACGTTTCTTCAATGACAGCAGAGCAAGTAAAGGAAGTTTTGTTGGAAGGAGGTCTGTTTGCTTTTGTTCGTCAGCGTCCGTATGATGTTGTTGCTGACCCTCAAGTAGCTCCACGAGCTATTTTCGTTTCTGCATTCGACAGTGCCCCATTGGCTCCAGAGTTTGAAGTGGCTCTCAAGGGAGAGGAAGCTAACTTCCAGACCGGTTTGGATGCGTTGGCAAAGATTGCCAAGACTTATTTGAGCATCAGCGTGAACCAGAAGGCTTCTGCTCTTACTCAGGCTCGCAATGTTGAGGTGACTGTATTCGACGGTCCTCATCCAGCCGGTAATGTAGGTGTTCAGATTAATCATCTTGCTCCTGTAAACAAAGGTGAAACTGTATGGACCATTGACCCTCAGACCGTGGTCTTTATCGGTCGTCTGTTCAATACAGGTCGTGTAGACTTCACTCGTACTGTAGCTGTTACAGGCTCTGAAGTGAAGAAGCCTGCATATTGCAAATTGAAAGTAGGTGCATTGCTTACTAAGGTGTTTGCCGGAAATGTGAATGGAGATAAGGTGCTTCGCTACATCAGCGGTAATGTGCTGACCGGAAAGCAGATTCCTGCACACGGTTTCTTGGGTGCTTTCCACAGCCAGTTGACTGTAATTCCAGAAGGAAGTGATGTACATGAAATGTTGGGATGGATTATGCCTCGTTTCAATGACTTCAGCGTAAACCGTTCTTATTTCAGCTGGTTGATGGGTAAGAAAGAATACACTTTGGATGCCCGTGTGAAAGGTGGTGAGCGTCATATGATTATGTCAAACGAATACGACCGCGTATTGCCGATGGATATTATGCCGGAATATCTTATCAAGGCTATCATCGCCGGTGATATTGACCAGATGGAAGCTTTGGGTATCTATGAAGTGGCTCCTGAAGATTTTGCATTGTGCGAATTCGTTTGCTCATCAAAAATGGAATTGCAGCGTATTGTACGCGAAGGTCTTGATATGCTTCGCCGCGAAATGTGCTAATACTTAAAAATAAAAAGACTTTATAATAAATGAAAGCGTTAAGAAATTATATCGACAAGATAAAGCCGAACTTTGAAGAAGGCGGCAAATTCCAGGCTTTCCGCTCTGTATTCGATGGCTTTGAGACATTCCTCTTCGTACCGAATACTACAGCAAAGACTGGTACGCATATACACGATGCCATTGATAGCAAGCGCATCATGTCAATGGTGGTGATTGCATTGATACCGGCATTGTTGTTCGGTATGTATAACTTGGGCTACCAGCATTATCTGGCTGCAGGTATTGAAGGTAGTTTCATGGAGAAATTCGTTTATGGATTCTTGGCCGTATTGCCTAAAATCATTGTTTCTTATGTAGTAGGTTTGGGTATCGAATTCGTAGTGGCTCAGTGGAAGAAGGAAGAAATTCAGGAAGGTTTCTTGGTTTCAGGTATCCTTATCCCGATGATTGTGCCTGTGGAATGTCCATTGTGGATGTTGGCTGTCGCTACTGCATTCTCTGTAATTTTTGCAAAAGAAGTATTTGGTGGTACAGGTATGAATATTTTCAACCCTGCGTTGATTACTCGTGCATTCCTGTTCTTCTCTTATCCAACAAAGATGTCTGGTGACCAGGTTTGGGTATCAGGTGATTCTATCTTCGGATTGGGACAGGCAGTAGACGGACTTACTGCTGCTACTCCTCTAGGTATCGCTAAGGTTGCTGAATGTCCAGCTTTCTCATGGGATATGGTAATAGGTCTTATACCGGGTTCTATCGGTGAAACAAGTGTGATTGCCATCGCTCTTGGTGCAATATTGCTGTTGTGGACTGGTGTTGCCAGCTGGAAGACAATGATTTCTGTATTCGTAGGTGGCGCATTCATGGGTTGGGTGTTCAACACAGTTGGTCCTGACACAGCTATTGCTCACATGCCTTGGTATCAGCATCTGTGCTTGGGCGGTTTCTGCTTCGGTGCTGTCTTTATGGCTACTGACCCTGTAACTTCTTCACGTACATCAAACGGTAAGTTTGTATATGGTTTCCTTATCGGTGCTATGGCTATTATTATCCGTGTATTGAATCCAGGTTACCCAGAAGGTATGATGCTTGCAATCTTGCTGATGAATATCTTCGCTCCGTTGATTGACTACGTAGTAGTTCAGAAAAATATTTCTCGTCGTGCAAAACGTGTGATGTCTAACCAGTAAAAACCGAATAAAATGAATACTAATAGTAACTCATATACTATCATTTATGCTTCGGTAATGGTTATTATCGTAGCATTCCTGCTGGCTTTCGTAAACTCTTCTCTGCGTGATATCCAGGGTAAGAACGTAGAGCTGGATACTAAAAAGCAGATTCTTTCTTCTTTGGGTATCAAGGATGTGAAAGATGCTGATGCTAAATTCTCAGAAGTGGTGAAATCGGATATGCTTGTAGCTGAAGATGGAACATTGACTCCTTATGAAGGTGCATTTGTTACTTCTTTCGAAAAAGAATACAAGGCAAACGGTCGTGCTCACTTGTTTGTTTGTGAAATAGAAGGACAGACTAAGTATGTCATTCCTGTATATGGCGCTGGTCTGTGGGGTGCTATTTGGGGTTATGTAGCCTTGAATGAAGACAAGAACTCGGTATATGGCACTTATTTCTCTCATGCTTCAGAAACTCCGGGTCTGGGTGCTGAAATTGCAACAGAACGTTTCCAGGGTGAATTTAAGAACAAGACAGTTCTTGAAGATGGAGCTATTGCTCTTGGAGTAGTAAAGAACGGTAAGGTAGAAAATGCAGACTATCAGGTAGACGGTATTTCTGGCGGTACTATTACTTCTGTAGCAGTAGATGCAATGCTGAAAAGCTGTATGGGAAATTATACCAAATTTTTAACTGCTAAATAATTAAAGGAGGAGATAATAAGATGGGAAGTTTATTTTCAGCTAAAAACAAAGAAGTTTTTTCTACTCCATTAAGCATGAACAACCCTGTTACTGTTCAGGTGTTGGGTATTTGTTCTGCTTTGGCCGTAACTTCAAAACTGGAACCGGCTATCGTTATGGGACTTTCAGTAACTATCATTACTGCTTTTGCCAATGTGGTAATCTCATTGTTGCGTAAGACTATTCCTAACCGTATTCGTATTATCGTGCAGCTGGTGGTTGTTGCTGCTTTGGTAACAATTGTGAGTGAAGTGTTGAAAGCATTTGCTTATGATGTAAGCGTTCAGCTTTCTGTATATGTAGGTTTGATTATTACAAACTGTATCTTGATGGGACGTCTGGAGGCGTTTGCTATGGCTAATGGTCCTTGGGAGTCTTGTCTTGATGGTATCGGTAACGGTCTTGGTTATGCTAAGGTTTTGGTTATCGTAGCTTTCTTCCGTGAATTGCTTGGTTCTGGAACTTTGCTTGGCTTCAATATCTTGAATCACGATTTCATCAAAGACCTCGGTTATGTGAACAATGGTTTGATGTTGATGCCTCCTATGGCATTGATTATCTGTGCTTGCCTGATTTGGTATCAGCGTGTTAAGCACAATGAACTGCAAGAAAAGTAATCACTAAAAAGAACAACAGAAAATGGAACATTTATTAAGTTTATTTGTCCGCTCTATCTTTGTGGACAATATGATTTTCGCTTTCTTCTTGGGTATGTGTTCATACTTGGCTGTATCGAAGAATGTGAAGACAGCACTTGGTCTGGGTATCGCCGTAACGTTCGTATTGGTGGTTACTCTGCCAGTAAACTATTTGCTGCAGACTAAGGTGCTTGCTGCTGATGGTATCTTGGGTATCGACTTGAGTTTCCTTAGCTTTATTTTGTTTATTGCCGTTATTGCCGCTATCGTTCAGCTGGTAGAAATGATTGTGGAACGCTTCAGCCCTTCGCTCTACGCTTCATTGGGTATCTTCTTGCCGCTTATCGCCGTAAACTGTGCTATCATGGGTGCTTCTTTATTTATGCAGCAGCGTATCGGCTTGAGCGAATCGGACCCTAAGTTTATTGGTGGTATTGCAGATGCTTTGGCTTATGCCTTGGGCTCTGGTATTGGTTGGTTGCTAGCTATCGTAGGTCTGGCTGCTATCCGTGAGAAAATGGCATATTCTGATGTGCCTGCACCACTGAAAGGGCTGGGTATTACATTTATCACTGTAGGTCTGATGGCTATGGCATTTATGTGTTTCTCTGGTTTGAATATTTAATGAGAAAGGAATAATACAATGGATATGAATTTTATTTTAGCTAGCATTGGAGTATTCCTTGTGACTATTCTGGTGCTCGTAATTATCCTGCTTGTTGCCAAAAATTTCTTGGTGGCTTCAGGTAATGTAAAGGTTATAATCAACGGAGATAAGGAGTTGGAAGTTGAATCTGGCTCTACTTTGTTGAATACTTTGGCCGTTAACGGAGTCTTCTTGCCTTCTGCTTGTGGTGGTAAGGGTTCTTGTGGGCAGTGTAAATGTCAGGTTGTTGAAGGTGGTGGTGAGATTCTTCCTTCTGAGGTGAGCCATTTCAGCCGTAAACAGCAGAAAGACCATTGGCGTTTGGGTTGCCAGGTGAAAGTTAAGAATGATATGGCTATCAAGGTTCCTGAATCTGTAATGGGTGTGAAGGAATGGGAATGCGAAGTTATCTCTAATAAGAACGTGGCTACTTTCATCAAAGAGTTTATTGTGGCTCTTCCTAAGGGTGAACACATGGACTTCTTGCCGGGTTCTTATGCTCAGATTAAGATTCCTAAATATGAAATGGATTATAACAAGGACATCGATAAAGAGTTGATTGGTCCTGACTATTTGCCTGCTTGGGAAAAATTCGGATTGTTTGGACTGAAATGTAAGAATGAAGAGGAAACTATTCGTGCTTACTCTATGGCCAACTACCCTGCAGAAGGTGACCGTATCATGTTGACCGTACGTATCGCTACTCCTCCATTCAAACCAAAAGATCAAGGTCCAGGCTTCCAGGATGTAATGCCGGGTATCGCTTCTTCTTATATCTTTACATTGAAACCTGGTGATAAGGTTATCATGAGTGGTCCTTATGGTGACTTCCATCCAATTTTCAACTCTAAGAAGGAAATGATGTGGGTAGGTGGTGGTGCCGGTATGGCTCCTCTTCGTGCTCAGATTATGCACTTGACTAAGACACTGAAGACTACAGACCGTAAGATGTCTTATTTCTATGGTGCTCGTGCCTTGAATGAAGTATTCTATTTGGAAGATTTCTTGCAGTTGGAAAAAGAGTTCCCTAATTTTACATTCCATTTGGCACTTGACCGTCCTGATCCTGCTGCTGATGCTGCTGGCGTGAAGTATACTGCTGGATTCGTTCATCAGGTAATTTATGAAACTTACTTGAAGAACCACGAAGCCCCAGAAGATATCGAATACTACATGTGTGGTCCTGGTCCGATGTCAAAAGCAGTGGTTAACATGCTTGATGGATTGGGTGTTGAGTCTTCTTCTATCATGTATGATAACTTTGGTGGATAATGAATTGACTGTAATTCAATATAGAAGGCACTCCTTTAAAGGGGTGCCTTTTTTTATGGTTTGAAAAGGGAAAACTTGATTATAATTGGCATAATTATGAAAAGATAGAGGGAATTTAGAATGAATTATAAAGTTTTTCTTCTAAAATGGCATAATATTTGATTTTAATTATATATTTGTAATCGGGTGTTACTTGAGTTCTTATATGGATGATAGGATTAGATGACAGAAAGTAATATCATAAACTAATATAAATTAAACACATATTGATTCTAAACTTATGGTTAATAACAAGTTCATTTTATTATCCGCTTTTTTTGTGGTGTCAACAGCTATGTATAGCTGTGCTGATGCATCAAAAAAGAAGTCTGAGCAGCAGACCGCAGTAGAGATTTCATCAGAAAGTATAGCAGTGAAAAAATATTTAGGCACTTATGAAGGTACATTACCTTGTGCAGATTGTGATGGCAACAAGACAACACTTAGTATTCTTGAAGATGGTACTTATGAGTTGAAGAATGAGTATTTGGGCAAGGAGTATAATAGCTACACAGAGTGCGGTACTTATCATGTGAAAAATGGAGTCATTGAATTGGTGACACCTTTGTCTGGTAGAAAAACCTATTATAAGGTGTTGGAGGGATCGGTTGCATTATGTGACAGTGTTGGAACACTTAATGATGGCGAATTGGCAGACAAGTATATTCTGAAGAAAAAATAATAGGCATTGTTTATTAAGGTAGTTAATCTTTCAAGTCAGGTTTTAGGATTTTTAATTCTGAAATCTGGCTTTTTCCTTTTTATGTTTGTGAGGGGGATTATTGTTTTGGGGTATGTTTCCAGTAGGAAGAACTATTGAGTATCATTTTGTATATTTGTTGCAAATATATTTCAAATTATATCTTTTTGAATAGGTAGTATGTTAAAATCGTACAAAAGATAGGTAAAATTTGATATGTATAAGGCATTAAGTTTGTGGGTTCAAATAAAAGTAGTATCTTTGCATCGTGAATAAAGCTCGAGCATATTCATAATAGGTAAAAGAAAAGTTTTTAGGATTTTAGGTAAAAGAAAAAAGTATGAAGAAATTTGGATTTACATTGTTGATGGGATTAGTGTGTTTGTCTGTATCTGCTGAAAGCAGAAATGTCTCTGGAAAGAAATGGGACGGTTCTATCAACAAGGCTAAGTTGACCAAGTACTTGCAGTTGTCAGATACTCAGCATTCTCAAGTTGCTAACATTTGCGATTTCTTTCAAGAACAGATGAAGACAGCGAACAGTACTCGTGTAAATAACGATGAAAAGGTTCGTAATGCAGTATATAGCAACTTGAATCTGATGAAAAGGACATTGGATGACAAGCAGTATTCAGAATATGTTCGTTTGATGGCTTTGACATTGCGTAACAAAGGTTTTAACGTAGAGCATTCAGATTTGAAATAATTTGAGACTCTCTCTATATGTCCGGAAGACGGATATTGATGATATTGGCGGAATTACTTTTAAGGGTGATTCCGTTTTTTATTTTGGCAGGGGTGGATTTTGAAGATTAAAGTATTGGCAATAATTCAGAATTTCTGATAAATGTTCAAGACGATTGTGATTTTTCAAATCTCAGAGCTTTATTTTAGGTGTATTCTTTTGATTTACAGGGTGGTATGCCTATAATTCTTGTTTGGTTTTTAATCTAATCTAGCATATCGTATGGCTGTTTGCTGCTATAAAGATAAAATATCCTGATAAGAGTGAGAGAAAATGAAGATTAATGATTGCATTTTTGTATATCAAAGTTTGATTGGTTTAGATGAGATAGGTAAAAGATGCTGTATGATAAAAAGTAATGGTCAGCCAAATATCCGGCTGACCATTCTTGTGACACTCCATTTATTTTTTTTCTTTCAATAAATCCTCCAAGCGCAACAGTTCGTCACGATATTCGGCTGCGGCAATAAATTCCAGTTTCTTGGCAGCTTCTTGCATAAGTTTTCTTGTACGTTCAATACTCTTTGAAAGTTGTTCCTTAGTCATGTAGCTGATAACTGGGTCGGCAGCTATTGTTTGTGGCGTTGTATCTTCTGTATAAGCTTTGATTTCTGTTTTGTTTTCACTATTGGTTTCCGCTAGTAAGCTATTACGGTTTTTCTTAACTTGGCGTGGTGTGATACCATGAGCATTGTTGTAATTCAATTGCTTTTCTCGTCTTCTGTTTGTCTCATCAATGGTCTGTTGCATGCTGTCGGTGATTTTGTCGGCATACATGATTACTTTCCCGTTAACATTTCTGGCGGCACGTCCTGCTGTCTGAGTAAGCGAACGGTGTGAACGTAGAAAGCCTTCCTTGTCTGCATCCAAGATGGCTACCAATGAAACTTCAGGAAGGTCCAGTCCTTCACGGAGCAAGTTTACACCGACGAGCACATCATAGATACCTTCACGGAGATCTTCCATGATTTTCACCCGTTCCAAAGTGTCCACATCACTATGTATATATGTGCATCTAACGTTATGTCGGAGTAGATATTCAGTAAGTTCTTCGGCCATTCTTTTAGTAAGTGTAGTGATAAGAGTTCGTTCTTCCACTTCAATTCGCTGCTGGATTTCTTCCATCAAGTCATCTATCTGATTCATACTTGGCCGGACTTCTATGATAGGGTCGAGCAGGCCAGTGGGGCGTATAACTTGCTCTACAATAACACCTTCGCTCTGTATAAGCTCATAGTCTGCTGGAGTGGCACTTACATAAATAACTTGTTTGGCCATTTCTTCAAACTCCTCAAATTTCAATGGGCGGTTGTCCATTGCTGCAGGAAGTCTAAATCCATATTCCACCAGATTTTCTTTTCTTGCTCGGTCACCTCCATACATCGCTCTGATTTGTGGAACACTTACATGGCTTTCGTCGATAACAATCAAGAAATTCTCTGGGAAAAAGTCCAAAAGGCAGTAGGGGCGAGTGCCAGCTTCTCGTCCGTCAAAATATCTGGAATAGTTCTCGATTCCGGAGCAATGCCCCAGTTCACGCAGCATTTCCATATCATAAGTCACTCGTTCATAAAGTCGCTTGGCTTCGTAAGGCTTGCCTATTTCTTCAAAGTATGCTACCTGTTTGGTCAAGTCATCTTCAATTTGGTGTATGGCTTTCAAAGTACTTTCTTTGGTGGTCATGAAGAGGTTGGCTGGGTATATCTTATATTCCTCAAGACTTCCAATACGGTGTCCGGAATTAGGCTCAATTTCTTCAATTCCATCAATCTCATCGTCCCAAAACATGACACGCAAAACAGTGTCGGTATAGGCCAGGAAAATATCTACTGTATCTCCTTTAACTCTAAAGTTGCCACGATTCAGTTCTATGTCATTGCGTACATACAGACTATCTACCAATTGTCTGAGGAACACGTTTCTATCTAATAGCTTCCCTTTTTTGATTTCAATAACGTTGTTGTAAAAATCAGAAGGATTTCCCATGCCATATATGCACGAAACAGAGGAAACGACAATGACATCTTTTCTTCCTGATAGGAGGGCAGAAGTAGCAGCTAGACGCAACTTGTCAATTTCATCATTGATAGAAAGGTCTTTTTCGATGTAAGTGTCGGTAGAGGGCAGGTAAGCTTCAGGCTGATAGTAGTCATAGTACGACACATAATATTCCACAGCATTGTTGGGGAAAAAGTTCTTGAATTCGCTATATAGCTGTGCTGCCAACGTCTTGTTATGGCTTAAAATCAAAGTCGGCTTATTGATGTTCTTGATAACATTTGCAATGGTAAAGGTTTTTCCAGAACCGGTAACTCCTAGTAATGTTTGTGCGGCTACTCCATCTTTTACCCCTTGAGTAAGTTGTGCAATAGCTCCCGGCTGGTCTCCGGTAGGTTGATATTCAGAAATTAATTTAAAATTCATAGTGTAAAAATGTCATTGTTGTCAATTAGAAGACATATTTTTTGTAAAAATACATATTATTTTTGGGTGGGAGATTATGGGTAAATTAATTTTTTTCAAAAGGGTAATTTTTCAATTAAAATAGGTTTATGTATTGCATTATTCGTTGGAAAAGAGTAATTTTGCACAACTATATTGATTAATATGAAAAGACATCTCATGGTAGCACTTCTTGCAGCAGGATTTTTAAGTTCTTGTGGCGAGTATAACAAGGTGCTGAAAAGTACAGATTACGAATACAAATATGAAGCGGCCAAGGCTTATTTTGCCAAAGGGCAAAATGCTAAGGCAGCAACTCTTTTAGAGGAGTTGGTTCCGATACTGAAAGCAACTTCAAATGCAGAGGAGTCGTTGTATATGTTGGCTATGACCTATTATAACCAAGGTGATTATGTGACTGCTTCACATTATTTTAATACATATTATACTACATATCCAAGGGGCATTTATACAGAACTGGCCCGCTTCCATTGTGGAAAAGCTTTGTTCTTGGATACTCCAGAGCCTCGTTTGGACCAGAGTAGTACAGTTAAGGCGATTCAAGAGTTGCAGATGTTCTTGGAATATTTCCCGTTGACTACTCGTAAGGATGATGCACAGAATATGATTTTCACTTTGCAGGATAAACTGGTGGAAAAGGAATATCTGTCGGCCAAATTGTATTATGATTTGGGCTCTTATACGGGAAATAGTTCATATAGCAGTACCGGTAACAATTATCAAGCTGCAGTGGTTACAGCGCAGAATGTGTTGAAGGAATATCCTTATACTAAAATGCGTGAAGATCTTTCCATCTTGATACTTAGGGCAAAATATGATATGGCCCGACAGAGTGTCCCAGAGAAGAAAGAGGAACGTATGAAAGAGACTATTGATGAATATTATGCATTTAAAAATGAGTTTCCTGAAAGTAAATATACAAAGGAAATAGAGAATATGTATAAAGAAGCAAGTCGCTTTGTGAATGAAGAAAATTAATAACAGTTTATTTTAAATAATTGATTATGGATTATAAAAAAACAAATGCTCCTACCAATACTGTTACACGTAACTTGATGGAGATGTGTGAAGATACTGGTAATATTTATGAAACTGTAGCCATTATCGGTAAAAGAGCCAATCAGATTGCGGCTGAAATGAAGAGCGATTTGTCTAAGAAATTGCAGGAGTTCGCTTCTTACAATGACAACTTGGAAGAAGTTTTTGAGAACAGAGAGCAGATTGAAATTTCACGTTATTATGAGAAGTTGCCGAAGCCTACTTTGATTGCAGCTCAAGAGTATGTAGAAGGTAAGGTATATCACAGAAATCCGGCAAAGGAAAAAGAAAAATTGCAGTAATTGCAACTTAGCGATATGCAAAAGAACACAAAATCGCAGGATACTTATCTCTTACAGAGCAATGTATGAAGGGCGTTTTTGTGTTCTTTTTTTGTTAAAATTGAAAATGTAATATTATGATACAACGTATTCAGAGTGTTTATTTATTGGTGGTTGCTATCTTGATGGTAGTGATGCTTTCTCTTCCGATAGGAGGTTTTTATACAGATTCAGCTGCGATGGAAATGACAAACCTGTCAGTGGTCTTGTCAGATGGTACGGTAGACTATACTCCGTGGGCCTTGTTTGCTATTCTTATGTTAGTAGCTGTATTTTCTTTGGCTACTATTTTCCTATATAAGAAGCGCATGCTTCAAATCCGTCTTGCTTTGTTCAGTTCAATAGTCCTGATTGGATATTATGTAACTTTAGCGGCTTTTGTTTATGGTAGCTTGAGTGAATTGGGCAACTTCTCTTATTCTTGGACTATTACCTTGCCGATTGTTTCTCTTGTCTTAAATTGGTTGGCTATTCGTGCAATTGGTAAAGATGAAGTTTTGGTAAAAGCTTACGAACGCTTACGCTGATATAAAGGTAGCTTTTATCGGTATTTTGAATGATATTCGACCTTTTGATTAATTTCCTATATATGGAAAATTAATCAAAAGGTCCTTTTTTTGTGGAGAAAAATGGAAAAATAATTAAACTTTTTATTAGGCAAGCAGTTTTAGGAAAGAGTTTGTTACTTTTATTTTAAGTACATGACAAAAAATTGAATACATTGAATTTGGGTGTGTATGTTGGTCGTAAAAGCACGTCTGAGATTTCCTCAAGACCATATTTGACCAATGACTTAGCCCTTCTTCCATGCTTCAGAATTTTTATCGGTTTAACGTATATATC
>RCNI01000206.1_pt1 | contig 39281 bp, 39 predicted proteins | sample 2041151 | NCBI WGS metagenome assembly RCNI01 (sample SAMN09708214, study PRJNA481090) | feces metagenome | isolation source: feces | place: Antarctica: Albino Rookery
TAAAATATATAAAAAAAAGATAAAACTTAAATAAATATAATAAATAAAACTATGAATAAGTTTATGAATATAAAGTGATAATAAAAAAATTCAAAGACATATGATTTGCATAATGAATAAAATAATTTTAGAAACTAGTAAGTTAATAAATAATAAAGAAATAAATAGGTTATAAAATCAAAATAATAGTATAAGAAGAACAGGCATACATAATTTAGCTTGACTTATTTTCATATTACTTATACTATTTTATATCTTATCGTGAGCAGTGGAGGGACAGGCCCTTTGAAGCTGCAGCAACCGGCAGTAATCATTTACAGCAGATGGTGCTAATTCCTGCTCCTATTGGGGGGAGATAAGTTCTTTAAAAGTCCTTTTCTTTATTACCTGATAAAAAAGCAGATGTTCATGATAACAAGACCTGATAATTTTATATAAAAATTAAATTTTAAAGGTGGTATTATGAAAAAAAATTTATCTATTGAAACATTAGCCGTTCATGGTGTTTATAAAAAAGATGAAACAGGGGCAACCAACCCGCCTATATATTTATCTAACGCATACGAATTTAAAGATACAAGCCATGCGGCAGACTTATTTGATTTAAAAGAAGCAGGATATATATACAGCAGGTTAAATAACCCTACTACAGAATATTTAGAAGAAATGGTAACAGCTTTGGAATGTGGAACTGCATCAGTGGCATGTGCAAGCGGGCAGTTTGCAGAATTTATGACAATTATAACTTTAGCAAAACAAGGGGATAATATTGCAGCATCCAGCCTTTTATACGGCGGCACTCACACACTTTTTGCATCCCAGCTTGCAAGAATAGGCATAAAAGTTAATTTTGCAGACCCTAAAGATATTTCATCATTTGAAAAAATAATAGACAGTAATACGAAAGCTGTATATATAGAATCTATTGCCAACCCTCAGGGCGTTATTCCTGATTTTGAAGCCTTTTCTCAACTTGCCCATAAGCATAATATACCATTAATAGTAGATAATACATGTGCTACGCCGTATTTAATAAAACCTATTGAATATGGTGCTGATATAATAATCCACTCTACAACGAAATTTTTATCAGGTCATGGCAGTGTCCTAGGTGGGATTGTAGTAGACAGCGGAAATTTTGATTGGGAAAAAAGCGGCAGATTTAAGGAATTAACAGAAGCAGATGAAAGTTATCACGGTATACAATATACAAAACAGTTTGGCAGAGCTGCTTTTGCTGCAAAAATGCGGACAGGTGCTATGCGTGATATAGGCGGCACAGCAAGCCCTTTTAATTCATTTATGATTATGCAGGGTATAGGCACGCTGCATATAAGAATGGAACGCCATGTAGAAAACGCAAAAAAATTAGCACAGTTTTTAAAAAACCATAAAAATACTGCATGGGTAAATTATAACGGGTTAGAAAATGATGAAAACCATAAAAACGCAGTGAAATATTTAACATTAGGCGGGTCATCATTACTGACTTTTGGTGTAAAAGGGGGCTATGAAAAAAGTAAAAAATTTATAGAAAAAATAACATTCCCTATACATGCAACCAATTTAGGAGATATTAAAACCATAGTAACCCACCCTGCAAGCACAACCCACAGGCAGTTAAGCCATGAAGAATTAATTAATACAGGTATAACAGAAGATTTAATACGGGTATCTGTAGGGATAGAAAATATTAAGGATATTATAGAAGACTTTAATCAGGCATTAGAAGATTAAAAAAGTAAAGGCATAAAAAATAATGGAAGCAAAAAAGATAAAGAAAGTAAAAACTATGCATGTTACATTTAAGGAAGAATTTTACCTTGAAAGCGGCAGAATACTATCGCCTGTAACAATAGCATATGAAACATACGGAAATCTTAACTCTGAAAAAAATAATGCAGTCCTGGTATGCCATGCTTTAACAGGTTCTGCCCATGCAGCAGGGATTTCTCAAGATGATGAAAGCACAGGCTGGTGGGATGAAATGATAGGAGAAAATAAACCTATTGATACAAGCAGATATTTTGTAATATGTTCTAATATTTTAGGCAGCTGTTACGGTTCTACAGGCCCTGCAAGTATAGACCCGTCCACAGGGGGCAGATACGCATTAAAACTGCCTGTTATAACAATACGTGATATGGTAAAAGCACAAAAAAAATTACTTGATTATTTAGGCATAGAAAACTTGTTTTGTGTAATAGGCGGCTCACTAGGTGGTATGCAGGCACTGGAATGGTCCTTAACTTTTCCTGAAATGGTGGAAAATAATATTGTGATTTCAGCAGCAGGCAGAATAACACCTATGGCAATGGCATTTAATACAGTCGGCAGGTATGCAGTTATGAAAGACCCTAACTGGAACAACGGTAACTATTACCATAAAACACCACCAAAAGACGGGCTTGCAATAGCAAGAATGGCAGGCCATATAACATATTTATCAGACGCTTCTTTTAACTTAAAATTTGGAAGAAAATTAGGGCATCAGGATAGTATATTTAATTTTTATAGTGCATACGAAGTGGAAAATTACTTAAAATATAACGGCTATAAGTTTACAGAACGGTTTGATGCTAACAGCTATCTTTATTTATTAAAAGCTATGGATATATTTGATATATCTTACGGTTACGGTTCCTATAAAGAAGCATTAAAAAGAATAAAAGCAAAGTCATTATTTATAGATTTTACTACTGATTTTCTTTTCCCTGCATACCAGATGGATGAAATGTGTGATATAATGAAACAGTATGGCGGTAACGTGGAAAGAGTTACTATAGAATCAGACCACGGACACGACGCCTTTTTAATAGAATTTGATGATTTAAAAGCTGTAACAAGCTCATTTTTAGAAAAAGCATGGAGATTAAAAAATGTATAATAATTTTAAAAAAGATGAAAAAATGGTAAGCCATTATTTAGAGATGCGTAAAATAGATAGGAAAAATATAGTTTATTCTAAATATGAATTATATAATAAAGAAAATATGAAAGAATATTTAGAAAGCTTATTTCAAAAGGCTGCAAAATCGGCACCTGTTGTAATAACAGAATCAATAGTATATGAAGAAGACGCTTATTTAAATACATCACTTTCTGAGTTAAATAAAAACCATATGCGTATATATACTATTAACGAAATACTAGATATTACAAAAGAATATGCAGAACTGCACTATTTTTTACAGTTTAAGGAAGAAATAGAAATAAACAACCTGCCTGAAAATTTAGAAAAAGATAAGTTTATATTATCTTTAAATAACCTGCCTGAAAATATAAAAGATAAACTTGATTTTAAATATGAAAATAATCAGCTTAAAACTATAAGTATAAACTGTGGTATATTTATTTTTAGTAAAAATTAAAATGTGAAATATAAATTTCAATATAAAAAACATGTAAAAAAGCGGATAATACAGGTTGTAAATTATATTATGTTATATAAAAATATTATTGTGGTTTATAGTAATGTATACATATTTAAATCATTAAAAAATGGTTTATAAGAATATAATTATAATATCCTGTAAGTTATAAAAATCTTGCTTTCTGTTCAAATATGAAATAAAATTTCAGTATATAAAAAACATGTAAAAAGCAGATGATACAGGTTGTAAATTATATTAGATTTTGTAAAAATATTATTGTAGTATATAGTTATAGTTATACATATTTAAATAATGAAAAAGTGGTTGATAAAATAATACCGTATAGTAATCAGGCGGTATAAATTATAAAAGCATATCTCCTTCAAAAGCATTAAGCATTTTAGGGTGCATTACTTTATTATCATAAACTATTTCTTTTATTAAAATAGAGCCGTCGCCGCAGGCAGTAATAATGCCGTAATCGTTTTGCTGAACTATTTCCCCCGGTTTACCTTCTATTCCACTCCAGGATTCAATAGAGGCAGAAGCCACTTTATACTCTTTACCTTTATAGTGAAAAACAGCCATACTGTAGGGATAAGTATAAGCCCTTATAAAATTATAAACAAAGTAAGAAGATGCGTTAAAATCTATCATTTTAGAACTTTTTCTTAGTTTTGGCAGGTAAAAAGCAAGGCTGTTATTTTGGGGATGTTTTATAAATTCTTTACCAGATATAAAATCTTTTATAAATAAAGCCGTTTCTTTTGCCGTCTCTTTTATAAAATCAGATGCCATATAGTAGTCTTCTATCTTTATTTCTTTTTGATACAAAATATCACCTGCATCAATAATGCCAGAATATTCATAAATCGTAATACCTGAATAAATAACCCCGTTTAAAAGCTGCTGACTAACTGCACCGTAACCCCTGTATTTTGGTAAAAGTGAGGGCTGCATATAGTAAACTGGTGTGTTTAAAAAACTGCCGGCAAAATAATCTTTTTTCCAGTCCACACAAATTACAGCATCTACTGCAGGCAGAATATTTTTAGAAAAATCATAATGTTCGTATGATACTTCAAAAATTTGAAAATCTTTATTAAAAGCAGATATGTTGCCTGTATTATTTTTTCTTAATTCGCTTTTTGATGTGGTTGCAATAAATGGGGTCAGCCGTAATTTTTTCAGCTGTTCTAAAAGCATATCTCCTGTATAGCCTGCTGTGAATATTAATATATTTTTCATTTCAAACCTTTTTCAATGATTTTTGATGATGTGCTTAATACGTAACCTGTTTTATTAAGTTTTGGTAAAATAACTGCATACCAAAGCTCCTGCCCTGCATACCTGTTATTCCAGGGCGTATATAAAATATCTCTTGAACGGTAATATTTATGGCTTATGGTAGTTATAATATTTCCGTTAGGTGTATCAAAAATATGTATATCTTCATTTTCTTCCGCAGGGGCAAGACTTTTATAATATGATTTCTGGTAGGCATAACTTCTATTAAACCCTTTATCTTTTTCCAGCTGAAAAAGTGCAGGGATAGAGTGTATTTCTAATTTTTTCTTATTATCAAGCATAGTGGCAGAAAAAGTATAAGCATAAATATATGCTTTCATAGTTACGGCACCACCTAAATATTTTTGGAATGTGCCTTGTGGTTCTGCCTCGTATTTATTAAAGTAGGAAAGCATTCTTCTATCTGTTACTAAAAACATAAGACTGCCTTGTTTGTTAATTACCTGTAAGCCTGGGTAAACTGCTGTATCTTTAATATGTTCAAAATATTTTTTATCATCAGGTATAAAAATAAGAGATGCAGGACGCAGGCTTTCATTATCTGAAAGAATATCGTAGCTGTTATAATCGCAGCTATCGTGGTATATTAAAGCAAGTGTGCCGTAAAGCCAAATAGGTTCAAAAGAAAATTTATCTTTTGCTTTTTTAAACTGACCGCTTAAAGCATAGCCGGATACTGAATAAACTTGACTTATTTTGCCTGTGGATTCTATAAAAAACACTTCCACAAAACTATATTCCCCTTGTTCTTCCACTAAAAATATCTGCATAGTTAAAACAGAGCTGGGGTATAAATAATCTTTTGCAAAAGTGATACTGTTATTATTATCTATTTTATTTTGGTAGATAGTAACATCACTTTCTGCAAAAAGTTGAGTGTATTTTTTATATGCTTTTTGGTAATATATATCTGATACCGGGTTAAGACGGGGCAGTATATCATTTTGAAAATCTTCACTTAAAGATGCAGATATACCTGGTGCCGCACTGAATACTAAAGGGGCAGCATAAATATCGCCATAAACTAATATTAAAAGTAATAAAAATATTTTTTTCATATGGAAATATTATACCAAATATATAAAAAAATCAAACAATAACTAAAAACAGGCTTGCATACTTTACGATAATAGTATAATAATATGAAAAAAAGAGGTAAGATTTATGAGAACATTATTAATAGCTGTTGTTGTGGCAGTAGCAGCAGGTTTTATATATTATGCAGTTACAGAAAATAAAGTCAGTATGAAAGATGTAACAGATACAGCAAAATCAACTATATCAGGTATTGCAGAAGATATTAAAAAAGAAAAAGTAATAGAAAAAAGTGCAGAATATATTGATAAAGCAAAAGAAAATATTGCAGAAATGGTAAGTAACGGCGAACTGACAGAAAAAGCTATGGAAGAACTGAAAAAAATTACAGCAGAAGAAAAAAGAGAAATGTGTCATAATTCTATAGAACTTTATAAAAAATACGAATCAAAAGCAGAGCCTGCAAATGTGGGAGAACAGGCGTTATTTTTATATTTTGATAAAGCAAAAAAACAATTTGGGGAAATCAGCCCTGATATGTATGATGATTTAGTTACATCATTCTGCAACAGCTTATAAATTTTTCACAACAGGGATAATACCCTGATTAACCCGTTTTCTATTAATAAAAAGAAAAATAGATGCAGAAAACATTATGAAACACCAAATAAGCAGGGCGGCTTGAGGGATAATACTTTTAGTTAAAAGCCCTGCCAGAAGACAGCCGATAGGTCCAAGCCCTATATTCACAATAGTGTATAAACTAATAACACGACTTCGCATCTCAATAGAAGAAATTGTTTGAAAAAGTGTATTTGATGCAATAAATGTTGCCACAAGCCCAAGCCCTGCAGGAATAACAACTATTAAAGAAAGTGCAGGTATGGTGGATACTGCAAATATACTAAGTGATATAGAATATATAAGGCTTACTATAATAATAGGTTTTGGCATACTTTCTAAACGCATAATAGATGCTACAGAAAAAGCACCGATTATTGCACCAAACCCAAAAAAACCCATAATAAACCCAAGCAGTTTAGAATCTCCCTGCAAAATATCTGCTGCATATATAGGAAACATAACAGTATATGTATAAGAACAAAGCCCAAATACTGCTAAAAATATAAACATGGTTTTTAAAGCAAAAAAGTTGTTGACATACTTTAACCCGTCTATAACATCTTTTATCATATTCTGCTTTTTAGTATTGTCTAACGGTATATCTTTTAATTTAATAATGTATAAGGAATACATTACAGGAATATATAATATACCTGTTAATAAAAAACAAAGACCTTCCCCTGCATAATAAACAATAAAGCCTGCAATTGACGGGCCTATAAGCCTTGAAAGGTTGAAAGTCATAGACTGTAATGATAAGGCACTTTTTAAATCTTTCCTGTTTTCCACCATTAAAAGAATAGATGACTGACGGGCAGGCAAATCAATAGCCGATATAATACCTAAATAAAGGCTTAGTATCATAATTATTGTAAAATTAATATTATCTGTAAGCACAAGAAACGCCATTAAAAAAGCATGGAGTAAAGTAAGGAATTGAGTAATAAGCAGAGTTTTTCTTTTATCGTGTTTATCAAGATAAGCACCTGCTGCAAGCCCTACAATAAATATAGGTGCATTAGACAGCACTTCTATTAACCCAAGATTAAAAGCCGATTCTGTAAGCCTGTATACAAGCCAGGAGTTAGCAAGTTTTTGCACCCATACACCTGTCATAGCAGCCGCCTGACCTGCAAGGTAAATTTTAAAATTTCTTGATTTTAATGCAGAAAATGTGTTAGGGTCAAGTTTAAAAGGTAGTCTCAAGTGTAACATTACTTATCGCCTATAATACATTTATACATTCTATCAGGTTCAGGGCTGCACTTATATAAGGAACAATCATCTAAAGTATAAGATTTATGTTTCATAATATCATATATTCTATATTCGTTTGTTTTGTCATATTTATTCCCCACTTGCATTAATTTCCAGTATCTTACTATTTTTGTTTTACATACAAGTATTCGTGAGCCGTAAAGAGTGGCTTCATCTAAAGTTAAAGAGAAAACACTAAAAGGTATTGCAAATAATAAAAATAAACAGCATAATATCTTCATAATAATATACTATAACTAAAATCATAATTAATCAATAAATTTATATTGTGATTATCATGGTGGAATATGTGGAAAATTATAATAATTTTACTGCTGCTTAACGTTAATGGTTTTGCTCAAACTGGAAGTGTAGAACCAAAAGAGCCAGTGCCCTATGGAGACCCTAAATTATTTGACCCGTTTAATAACCCTGATGAACGTGATGAACCATACATAGAAGACCCTGATATGACAAAAATGGAGCTGCCCTTTAAAGAACCTGAAATATTATTTGATAAAGAGCTAAAAGGGGATGTGCTTGAAAGATATTATGAACAAGAACCAAAAGAACCCCCGCTTTTTGAGCCTGATTTAAGGTTTTATGATAAAATGGAAAAAGAGCCGCAGCCTTTAATTATAGTGCCTGATGACAGACATTTAAAAGGGTGTCCGAAAGGTGTTAAGTGTAATTAATTTTAGTGGGATGGGTTAATACCAAGCCCTACAAGCATCATTTTAACACCCATTGCTACAATAAAAACCTGCATTATTCTAGCTGTAACGAAAAGCACAAGTTTACCAAGCACCCGTTCTAAAAAAGCAGCAAAGAAGAAAAGAACAGCCATAAATATAAAAGCTGCCACAATACCAATAACCGTAACACGCATACCGCTTTCTGCTGCCATTACCACAATAGTAGAAAGTGTTCCAGGACCTACAAGCATGGGAAAAGCCATAGGGATAATAGACCTGCGTATTAATTCTTCTTCACTCATATCTTGATAATGGGCAAAATTTCTAGAAGATGTGCCTGGAAAAAGCAGGTTTTTTATACCCATAACAATTAATATCAACCCCCCTGCAATCCGTAGTTCATTAAGCGATATTCTAAACATATACTCCATAACAACAGGGCCTGCAAAAAGAAATATCATAACAATAGTAAAAGCTGTAATAATAATATTCCTAAAAAGGTGCTGCCTGATTTTTAAAGGCATACCGTCTGTCATAGCTATAAACTGAGGCAGGTTGCCAAAAGGGTTTAATACGGCTAAAACTGCAATAGTGGTTAAAAATATTATATATATCTCTGATTCAATAATAGAAAACATAAATTTTACCTTTTTTCAAAATTATATTTGCAATATATACTTTTTCCTATTAATATCAAGTAAAATTTATTGACTTATAAGAATATATATAAGTATAGTATTAAATAAAAGGAGAAATCGTATGAAAAAAGAAATAGCTACATCTAAAGCACCAAAAGCCATAGGCCCTTATTCTCAAGGCATTAACGTGCTTGATTTTATATTTGTATCAGGTCAGATCCCTGTAAACCCTGAAACAGGTAATACTGCAGAAGGCATAAAAGCACAAACTACTCAAGTTTTAAATAACTTATCAAATATATTGGAAAGTGCAGGTTCTAATATGTCAAAAGTAGTAAAAACTACAGTATTCTTAAAAAATATGGAAGATTTTACAGATATGAATAATATTTATGAAACTTTTTTTTCAAAACCATTCCCTGCAAGATCTACCATAGAAGTGGCAAGACTGCCAAAAGATGTGTTAGTAGAAATAGAAGTGATTGCACATAAATAAATATATATTTATTGACTTATAACTTTATTTTGGTATGATATACAGATGTATATTATATTGATGAGGTATATATGAAAGGTATTATTTTAGCAGGCGGTTCAGGCACAAGGCTTTACCCCCTTACTATGACTATTTCCAAACAGCTTTTACCAGTATACGATAAACCTATGATATTTTATCCTTTATCTACTCTTATGCTTGCAGGAATAAAAGATATTTTAATTATTTCTACACCTAATGATCTTCCAAAATTCAGGGAGCTTTTAGGGGACGGTTCATCTTATGGTATAAAATTGTCATACGAAGTGCAGCCTAGCCCTGACGGTTTAGCACAGGCATTTATAATAGGGGAAAATTTTATAAATGGGGACAGCTGTGCCATGATCTTAGGAGATAATATTTTTTACGGCAACGGGCTTTCAAGACATTTACAGCGGGCAGCAGGTCAGGATATGGGTGCCACTATATTTGGATACTATGTAGATGACCCGGAACGGTTTGGCATAGTGGAATTTGATGAAAATGGTAAAGCTGTATCTATTGAAGAAAAACCGAAAAACCCAAAATCTAATTATTGTGTAACAGGGCTTTATTTTTACGATAATAGAGTCTGTGAATTTGCCCATCAGGTAAAACCCTCAGCAAGGGGAGAGCTTGAGATTACTGATTTAAATAATATGTATTTAAAAGACGGTTCCTTACATGTAGTAACTTTAGGCAGAGGATATGCATGGCTTGATACAGGCACAATGGAAGCATTAGCATATGCAGGAGAATTTATAAGAGTAATAGAAAAACGTCAGGGCATACAAGTTGCTGCCATTGAAGAAATAGCATACAGGCAGGGCTGGATAAGTAAAGATGATTTATTAAAATCTGCAAAAAAATACGGAAAAAGCCCATACGGCGAATTTTTATATAATGTAGCAGAAGGTAAATATTTAGGGTAGGAAAAATGAAAGTAATAAAAACAGATATTGAAGGAGTATTAATTATTGAACCAAAAGTATTTGGGGATGCAAGGGGTTATTTTTACGAAAGCTATTCTCAAAGGACTATGGAAGAAAATGAAATATTTTATAATTTTGTGCAGGATAATCAATCGTTTTCTGCCACAAAAGGCACTCTCAGAGGTATCCATTTCCAAAATGGAGATGCTGCTCAGGCAAAACTTGTCCGCTGCACAAAAGGTGCTGTTTTAGATGTGGCAGTGGATCTTCGTAAAGGTTCCCCTACTTATAAAAAATGGGTATCTGTAGAGCTTTCAGAAGAAAACAAACGTCAGTTTTTAATTCCACGTGGTTTTGGACACGGTTTTGTAACTTTAACAGACAACGTGGAATTTATGTATAAAGCAGATAATTACTATAATGCAGAGCAGGATAGAAGTATATTATGGTGCGACAGTGAATTAAATGTGGACTGGGGTATAGAAAACCCTATAGTATCAGACAAAGATAGTAAAGCACCAAAACTTTCAGAAAGTGATGTTAATTTTATATACAAGGTGAAATAATGAAAATAATTGTAACAGGCGGCGCAGGTTTTATAGGCGGTAATTTTGTCCACTATATGCTGAATAAATATAAAGATTACGAAATAATATGTATAGATGCTTTAACATATGCCGGCAATATGGAAACTTTAGACAGTGTAAAAGATAATAAAAACTTTAAATTTTATAAAGCAGATATTGCCAACAGCAGGGAAATTTTTAAAATTTTTGAAGAAGAACATCCAAACATAGTAGTTAATTTTGCAGCAGAAAGTCATGTAGACAGGTCTATAGATAATCCGTCTATTTTTTTACAAACTAACGTGTTAGGCACAGGGGTGCTGCTTGATGCCTGCAGAAAATACGGCATAGACAGGTATCATCAAGTATCAACTGATGAAGTTTATGGCGATCTTCCTCTTGACAGGCCTGATTTATTTTTTACAGAAACAACACCGCTGCATACATCAAGCCCATATTCTGCATCTAAAGCATCGGCAGATCTGCTTGTGTTATCATATTTTAGAACATTTAAACTGCCTGTTACTATTTCAAGATGTTCCAACAACTACGGGCCTTACCATTTTCCTGAAAAATTAATTCCATTAATGATAGCAAACGCCTTAGCAGATAAAGAACTGCCCGTATATGGAAAAGGAGAAAATATAAGAGACTGGCTTTATGTGGAAGACCATTGTTCTGCTATTGATTTAATTATCCATAAAGGCAGATTAGGTGAAGTTTATAATATAGGCGGCCACAACGAAAAAAGCAATTTAGAAGTAGTTAAAATAATATTGAAAGAGCTGGGTAAAAGCGAAGATTTAATAAAATATGTTACAGACAGGCCGGGCCACGATATGCGTTATGCTATTGACCCTGCTAAAATTCATAAAGAGCTAGGCTGGCTGCCTGCTACTAAATTTGATGACGGTATTAAAAAAACTATTAAATGGTATCTTGATAATAAAGAATGGTGGCAGAATATTATTAACGGTGAATACCAAAAATATTATGAAAAACATTATCAGGACAGATAATATATGAAAGTATTAGTTACAGGTGTTAACGGTCAATTAGGTTATGATATTTGTAATGAACTTACAAAACGTGGTATTGAGACTAAGGGTATAGATAAAGAAGACTGTGATATAACAGATGAAAAAGCTGTTATGGAATATTTTTTATCATACAGCCCTGATGTAGTTATCCACTGTGCTGCATATACTGCTGTAGATAATGCAGAAGATAATGTGGAAATATGCAGAAAAATAAATAAAGACGGCACAAAATATATTGCAAATGTATGTAAAAAACTTGATGCAGCAATGATGTATATATCAACTGATTACGTTTTTGACGGCAGTGGCGATAAGTTTTTTGAAGTAGATGATAAAAAAGCACCTTTAAGTATATATGGATTAACGAAATATGAAGGGGAGCAGGAAATTAAATCTATTTTAGAGAAATATTTTATTGTGCGAACATCTTGGGTATTTGGGTTAAACGGTAATAATTTTATAAATACTATGATAAAATTAGGCAAAACAAATAAAGAATTAAAAATAGTGGCAGATCAAATAGGAAGCCCTACTTATACATTTGATTTAGCACCTTTACTATGTGATATGGCAGTATCTACTAAATACGGGGAATATCATGCTACAAACGAAGGTATATGTTCCTGGGCAGAATTTGCAGAATATATATTTAAAGAATCTAATCAGCAGGTAGAAGTCCACCATATAAAAACAGAAGAATACCCTACAAAAGCAGTCCGCCCAAAAAATTCCAGATTGAGTAAAGAATCATTAGTTAAGGCAGGATTTTATAAACTTCCTTTATGGCAGGACGCTGTAAAAAGATATGTAAAAGAATATTTAAGCAGACAGTCATAATTATTACTAATAAAGGATATTTTTAAAATATAATAATAAAAAATGCCGGGATTTATGCCCGGCATCTTTTTTAAGAGAGTTGAGAGTGGTATTATCTAGTTGCCTTAACTCGTTCTTCTTGAGTTAATGCTGCCAATTGTTTTACTTTTTCCATATCTAATTTTAAACTATCTGCAACCATTGTCCCGTATTTTTCACTTGCTTTATAAAAAAGTGCTGCCTGTCTGTATTGTATATTTTCTTTAGCACCACCCAGGCTGCCTGCAATATTAGATATAGTATTAGCTTTTTGTTCATCATTTAACACTTTATCAAAGAGTGCTCCCGCTTGCACAAAATCAACATCTTCTATAGGTCTTTCATGTCTGCCAATAGATGCAGATATATCAATAAATGGTGGGTTAAATTTTGCGTCAGTTTCAGTAGTATTTAATGTTGTAGGTGTATAATGATACTGACTTCCACCGTTACTTACATTCATAGCACCATCACGCATAGTGCTGTGGAACGGGCATTTAGGCTGGTTTACTGGTATTTGGTGAGAGTTAGAACCTAAACGCCACCTGTGTGCATCACCATATGCAAAAAGTCTGCCTTGAAGTAATTTATCAGGTGATGCTGCAACCCCTGGCACTAAGTTAGCAGGAGAGAATGCAACCTGTTCTACTTCTTCAAAAAAGTTTTCAGGGTTTTCGTTAAGCACAAGTTTACCAAGTGGTATAAGTGGAAAATCACTGTGATACCACACTTTTGTTACATCAAACGGGTCAAATTTATAATTTTTTGCTTCTTCTGCAGTCATTAACTGCACATATACATTCCATGATGGAAAATCTTTATTAGCAATAGCATTAAACAGATCTTCTGTTGCATGGTCTGGATTTACCCCTGCCATTTTTTCTGCTTCTGCATTATTTAATGTTTTATTGCCTTGATTAGTTTTAAAGTGATATTTCACCCATATATATTCATTTTTTTCATTATACCACATAAATGTATGGCTTGAGTGGCCGTCCATATTTCTGTATGATAATGGTGTCCCCCTGTCAGAGTAAAGTATAGTTACCTGATGCAGTGATTCTGGGGTAAGAGAAAAGAAATCCCACACCATATTAGGATCATGCAGGTTAGTTTGTGGATTACGTTTTTGAGTATGTATTAAATCAGGGAATTTCATTGCATCCCTAATAAAGAATACAGGTGTGTTGTTACCCACTATATCGTAGTTACCTTCTTCAGTGTAGAATTTAACAGCAAACCCGCGAGGATCTCTTGCAGAATCTGCAGACCCTTTTTCGCCACCTACAGTAGAAAATCTAACAAATACATCTGTTTTTTTACCTACTTTAGAAAATAATTTAGCTTTAGTATATTTAGAGAGATCGTTTGTAACTTCAAAATAACCTTTAGCACCAGCACCTTTTGCATGAACAACACGTTCAGGTATCCTTTCTCTATTAAAATGAGCAAGTTTTTCTACTAAATGAAAATCCTGCAGTAAAGTATATCCTTCTTTTTGTCCAGTTGTTATGGAAGCTAAATCACTTCCTACTGGTATCCCTTGTGATGTTGTTAAATATTTTTTATCCATAATCGGCCTCCTTATGAATGGATAATAACAATAACAGTAATAATTATCAATATTGTTATTATTTAATAAACACAATTTCTACACATTTCTAATATTTATAAATAAAAAAATATGAAAATACGTTATTTTTTTAAAAAATATTTGACATCACAATAAAGAATATATTTAATAAAAAAGGATATAGAGTAAACAAATAGGATAATAATGATTAAATACACACTACACAGGCTTTTAGGGATGATACCTATGATTATAGGTATAACTATTATATGTTTTATAGTTATACACCTTTCCCCCGGGGATGCTGCAGAGATTAAAGCAAATATGGGTGTTAAATATTCTGAAACTGCACGTGGTAAATTTGAGCAGTTATACGGGCTTGACAAACCTTTATTAGAGCAGTATTTTATATGGCTTAAAAAGGTGGTAGTTTTTGATTTTGGTCAATCATATGCAATAGACGGCAGAAGTGTTACTGATAAAATAGGAGAACGTATTTATATAACGTTAGGCTTAAACCTGCTTTCCATGTTTTTCATATTTTTAATAGGGCTGCCTTTAGGAGTTATATCTGCATATTATCAAAACAGTGTGCTTGATAAAACTGTTACTGTAATAGTGTTTATAGGTTTTGCGGTGCCTGCTTTCTGGCTTGCTGTAATATCTATGTATTTTTTTGGAATACATTTAGAATGGCTGCCGATTTCAGGGCTTTATAAAGAATATTTATTTGAAGAGATGAGTTTTTTTGAGAAAATAAAAGATGTAGCTGCCCATTTAATTTTGCCTGTATCTATTTCTGTATTTGGTTCATTAGCAGGTATTTCTCGTTTTGCAAGAACATCTACCCTTGATGTATTAAATGAAGATTATATTACATCTGCAAGAGCAAGGGGTATATCAGAAGGTAAAATACTTTTCAGCCATGCTTTAAGAAATGCCCTTTTACCTGTTATTACAATTATAGGGCTTTCTATACCAGGTCTTATAGGCAGCAGTGTTATTTTTGAATCTATTTTCAGCATACCCGGTATGGGTCAGCTTTTTTATAATTCTGTTACTATGCGTGATTATCCTGTTATAATGGGTATATTAGTAATAGGTGCTATGCTTACATTAATAGGTAATTTTATTGCAGATATAGCATATGCTTATGCAGACCCTAGGATACGTTATGGAAAAAAGTAGTATAAGAAAAAAGATATTTGGCAGTTTAAATAAAAATATGCTTTTAGTAAGCGGCAGTGTTATAGTTTTATTTTTTATAATAGTTGCAGTATTTGCACCATTTATAGCTACCCATAACCCAGAAGCTGCCAATGTGAATACTATATTTTTATCTCCTTGCAGCAGCCATTTTTTTGGCACTGATGAATTAGGGCGGGATGTTTTTTCAAGGGTGGTATACGGCACAAGAATATCTTTATTTGTAGGCTTTATAGCGGTGGGTATATCTATTATAATAGGCGTAATTTTAGGGCTTGCAGCAGGTTATTATGGTGGCATAGTAGACAGTATTGTTATGCGGTTTACAGATATTATGCTTAGTTTTCCTACATTTTTCTTAATACTTGCAGTTATAGCTTTTTTAAAACCATCTATTGTTAATGTTATGATAGTAATAGGTTTAACAGGGTGGATGGGGGTAGCCCGTCTTATCCGTGCTGAAGTTATGAGTGTTAAAAACAGGGAATATATTATGGCAGTAGAACTGCTGGGGTTAAGCAATAGTAAAATTATGATAAAACATATTTTACCAAACGTTTTATCTCCTGTTTTCGTAACAGCTGCTTTAAGTATAGCAGGTGCTATTTTATTAGAATCATCCCTTAGTTTTTTAGGTTTAGGTGTGCAGCCCCCAACACCATCATGGGGTAATATATTAACAGAGGGGCAGAAAAATATAATTAATGCATGGTGGCTTTCCTTTTTTCCAGGTATTGCCATTGTAATTACTGCATTAGGATATAATATGTTAGGGGAAGGTTTAAGGGACAGCTTAGACCCTAAGAATAAAGAAAACAATACAAATATATAGTTACTATAAATATACATACAGATATGGAGGTTTTTGTATGAAAAAAATTGTATTTATATTATTTATTATTTTCTCTGTAACGGCTTGTGATGAAGAATCGTTACAGGTGCATAAAATTTTGGAAGTTCCTTCTATGGATAATGGCAGTATGAGCACAGGTGGCAACATCTCTGGTCAGTCAAACCAGTTTGGTGCAATATATGATAACCGTTTATCGTTTTTTGATTATATTGAAGATAATGTGGAAAGAGATATTCCTAATAATTTAAGTGATACTTCTGGTGGTTTAGAAGGCAGAGTGCAATTTGCTCAAACTCACACAATAGATGCAAATAATAATGAACAACGCAGGGAGCCGTCTTTAATACCATATAGACAGGCACTATTAATGTTTACACCTGTAACACCGCTTAAAAAAGTTACTGTAAAAGTAAACGGAAGCACAAACGAACGTCAAATGAATATACCTTACAGTATGCCGAAATCTGACTATATAGGGGACGGTTCAAAAAAAGATATAACATATTCAAAACGCAGTTTTCATTTAAGGCTTGGTGTTAATGAAGTAACACCTAATATGAAGTTAGAATTTACTGGCACCACTCCTGATGACAGAATAATAACAGGGGTAATAACAGGAGACCATATAGAATATGCAGCACCTGCAGAAGCTGTGTTTTTATTTATACAGTTAGGTATGCTGTGTGATGCACCTAATAAATCAGTAGTAGATATACCAATGCTGCTTGACCCTGCAAGAGCTATGGCAGAATATTATCAGACAGTGCCTTTTTCAAAACTTGTTAATGGGTCATATGAACCAAGAAGTTTACCAAAAGTTATTTTAGATAACGGCACAATATACACAGATTATAGTAAATATAAAAATCCTGATGTATATAAAGGCGATATGCGTGAAAACGTGGCAAAAGCACAGGTAAGTGTAGGTATAGATTTAGCAAATAAAGGTGTGGCAAGCAGTGCCTTAGATCAAAGCCATCAGCTTGCACAAGATATGATATTCTTCACAGTGCATCATACAAGAGGGAGATATACTGATAATAAAGGTGGCACAGGCACAAGAATTATAGACCACGGTTTAAGTGGTGGTAACGGGATAGGCACACTTACACGTTCAACAGGTAACGAATTCAGCCACGAAGTTGACCATGGTTTTAATAAAAGCCACTTTCCATACTACAATGAAGGTATAGATGGCTCTATTCATGGGTATTATTCAGGATGGGGTTATGATTCATATAAAAATAGAATGATAGCAAATATATCATGGGGAACAGATGGTAAAGTGGAAACATATCAGCCTTTTTCTCATGAACCACAATATACATATAAAGTGGCAGGATTTCAATCTACATATAACTGGAATAGAGATAGTATGGCAGACGACGGCCGTAACACATGGGTAGACAGCAGCATATCTAGATATACATTAAGCACATCAAGAACAACAAGAGACGTGCAGAAATTTTTAGAACCTAGATGTTTTGTAGATACTACACAAAAAGTAAAAGATAACGGTTATGACGTTCATCAGTATATTAGATGGAATAAATATACTAAAAGTTTTGATAAATGTAACGATGCGTCATTTAGAAGGATTGCACCAACAAGAGTAGGGCAAAAAGTGATTACTATTTTAGGGGGCTATAACCCAGAAAATCCTGAGCAGTCATTAGTATATGAATATTTCCGTGGTAATTATGGCCATATTTTTGATCAGTTATTTGTAGACCAAAAACCAACAGATACAAAAGCATATTTAGAAATAACATATTACGGTGGGAAACAAGCTAAATATGTAAAATTACATGATAAAAAACATAACGGCAAATTAATTAATAAACTCCATATAAATATACCTGAAAGTGAAAAACCGCAGAAAGTAGCTTTATTTATAGACGGTCAGCAACGCAGTTATACAGATATACCTGCAACTATATATAATACACCTATGAAAGATGCTGTAATTATAGGGGTAGGTGCAGGTGTTAAAACAGGTAATAACAACAACCCATACGAACACGTAATAAAAGCAGATATTGAGTATTTAGATATGCAATTAAAAGATAAAAATTTTAGCACATACACTCTTAATGAAACAGAAAGGGAAAGGATTAAATATGTTAATATGTATGGTAGAATAAAAGATATACCTAATGTCAATGCAAGAAATATTGCTAGTGATTATGCAAAAATAGCAACGGGTATAAGCAAAGCTGATGAATTTGTTTACGGCAATTATTACGGATTAGAAATACAAAATCCTAATATTATACAAAGTTTAAAAGATTTATTAAAAAATAATAATTTAGGTCAAGTATCTTTTAAATATAATAACGTTGAAATAGGGGGCGACTGCTTAGAAGCATATCAGGCAGAAAATGGAGAAAAATATATAAAAACAGCAGTATGTAGTGGTAAAGACAGCCAAAGATGGGTGCAGGATAAAACAGGGAGAATCCACTCTGCAGCTTTTCCTGGCTACTGTATGAATGGTAATTTTGCAGCAAAAGCTATAACATTAAACCCATGTTTAAATATAGACCGTCAAATATGGATAAAAAGAGAGAATACAAAAGGCGGTTTTCGTTATGAATGTAAACAGCATTTCAATATTACTGCACCGAACAATATAGGCTGTATTAATAAAGGTTCTTTAGGCAGTAATATTACAACTTATGCTTGTGCTGATGGCAGTGGTAATCAAAACCATAATTTAACATACTATCTTGATTACAGTAATTATTTAGCCTATATGAATGATACTTTATTATCAGCTGTAGTTAGAAATATTAATAAAAGTAATCAACAGGTAAAATAAAATGAAACAAGTAATTTGGCTAACAATACTGTTTATGGTTTTCAGCACCGGCTATGCTTATGCACAATATGGTGATTATTATGACGGAAAAAATGCATATTATTACGATGATAATAAAAAATTAACATCTAAGAAAAAAGGCAGTAGAAGCAACAGTAAATTTAAACGTCATGAAATAACAATAGGTCCGTCTTTATATGCACCTTCTGGTAGAGATACTTTTATAGAACAGTATACAGGAATCGGCGGCGGGTTTGATGCGTCATACCAGTATAACTTTTTTAGAGCTTTTGGCTTGGAAAGTAGATTTCGCTATAATTACAGCAACGGCACAAAAAACGAAGGTAACGGCTTAGACTATGTTAATAAAAAAAGCGAAACAACTCACCATTTAATAGATATACAATTTTTAGCAGTGGCACAGTATGATTTCCCTGCTTTAAAAGGGACTTTTATACCATATTTCGGTGCTGGGTTTACTGTTACCACATTAGAGCTTCATACTAAAACAAAATATACATCAGTATATAATGATGCAGAAGGTATAGCACAGCCTGTGGCAGAAGTCAGCCATACCCAAAAAGAAGTGGATGCTAATGTAGGCTTTATAGCAGAATCAGGTTTAAAATATGCTTTTTCAAATAATGTATTAATAGGTGCAGGGGTGGATTATACATTAGTATATCCTGTTCACAACTACTCAGGATTTAGATTTTTTCTTGAAGCAGGATACAGGTTCTAAAAGCTAAATATAAAAATTTAATATAAAAGTTGTATAAAAAAGCGAACCCCGTTTATTTTTCTCATAAACAGGGTTCGCACTAATAATATAAATTAATATTTTAACCAGTCCCCTTCAAGATACTTTTCAATAAGTTTATCAAGCATATCTATTAATGTATCTACAGTTGCTTGTAATTCCTGTAAATTACGGTAAGCAGAAGACCTGTCCCCCGCCTCTATTTTATCCATTATAATATGCCCTAAAGTATGGACTTTTTCATGGATTGGTTCAATTTCCTGAAATATTTTATCTTTAGAAAACAGTGTCTGCCCTAAGTTATAATAAAATTGACCAAAAGCACATGTTCTATGGGTTGCAAGAGTGGTTGCTTTATTCTGCATATAGTGGGTATAAACATTATACATAAATTTCAAATGGGCACTTTTTGCTCTTAAAAAATGAACGGCACGGCTTGAATATTTTATGGTGGATACTCGTGTAGTTAATTCTCCCATAGCATCTATCATAATATTATAGTTTTGAACAAGCTGCTGCATTAATGTATCAGTAGTTTCAGATACTTCTATAATATCTTGTGCATCTTTTGCAATTTGTTCGTTTACACCAGAATGCAGTTCCATAGTTTTATTTATTTCATCACTTGTATCACTAATCCTTTCTGAAAAATTAACTATTTCACTAAAGTTATTATATACTACTTCTGTTTGTTCTTTCTGCCTGCTTATTTGTGAAAATATCTGTTCTGTTTGAGAAGAAACAACCGCAATATAACCTTGTATTTCTGATACCATAGACTTAATTTCTGTAGTAGATTTTATGGTTTTATCTGCAAGTTTTCTAACTTCATCAGCAACTACAGCAAAACCCCTGCCTGCTTCTCCTGCACGGGCTGCTTCAATAGCAGCATTTAAAGAAAGCAGTGCAGTTTGTTCTGATATATCATCAATAACCGATACTATAACCCCAATTTTCTCAGCACCGGAATTAAGTTCTTCTATTTTTTGGCTTAAAGAAGATGCAGAATTAGAAATAGTAGTCATTAAATCTTTTGCTTCTTCCATAGATTCTGACCCTGCTTTTGTAAGATTAAGGGACTGATTAATATCAGAATTAATTTCTGCAGAAGTTTGTGTGATTTTTCTAATATAACCTACCAGATTATTGATACCATCAAATATATTTTTAGCACTTTGTGCATTTTTTGTAATACTTTCATCTACCGTCGCAATAGAAGAAGATACTGATAATGACCTGCCTTCTGCATAAACTATTAGATTGTAGAAATCCAAAATAGTTTTATCTGTATTTTTCATCATATGGTTTAATGATTTTCCAATACTATTGCAGTAATCACACTTAGTATTTTCTTCTATTCTTTTCCTTAAATCAACAATTTCATCTTCATCAGTTGCCATAACTTGAGCAATATGGAGAATAGATTTTAATATTCTGGTAACAATAATATACATTAAAGGAATATATATTCCGTATAATACTAAAGAAAGCCATGTGGGAATAAAATCAAATTCAGAAAGAATAATAACAGAAATTAAATAAATAAGCATAAGAAAGAAAATATATTTATTTTTCATAAAAACTCCAAAAATTATTAAATTGTTTTTAATTTTCTAGCACTTATTAGAAAAGCACTGTGGTTATATATCCACATTTCAGGCCGAACAGACATACCATCTACTTTCCATGGACGTCTTGTAAATTCTGCAGTTTCAATATTTGAAAAAATACCACAATCTTTTAAGGTATCCACATATGTTTTAACCTGCAAAATAGTAGGCAGGTAAGCAACAATAAGCCCTCCGTTTTTTAAACCCTTATTTAAGTGAGGCACCACATGCCATGGTTCAGGAAGATCAAGAAGTATTCTGTCATATATGCCGTCTATACCCTCATATATACTTCTTACTTCAATTTTATGATTTTTAGGAGTATCTCCCATAAACTGTTTTATAAATTTAGCAGACTGTTCTGCAAAATCTTCTCTTATTTCATAACTTGTAAGCATCCCTGTGCCTGCTAAAGCACGTAAAACAGCAAGTGATAAAGCACCCTGCCCTATACCTGATTCCAGCACACTTTGGTTAGGAGCAATATCACACCACATAAGCATAGCAGCAGCATCTTTTGGATAAATAATCTGTGCCTGACGTTTAATATTCATAACATAATCCATATAGGTAGGTTTATATATTAAATAAGGATGCCCCATAGTGCTTTTAATAATATCTCCCTCATCAAGAACAGCAATATCATTATGTTCAATATAACCATAATGGGTAGAAAACCGTGCATCTTCTTTAAGTGTGATCATATACTGTTTTTCTTTTTTATCAGAAAGAATAATAAGAGAACCAAACTCCAACATGTGAAACTCCAACAGAAATATAACCCATATTATACAAATTTACTAGCTTTTGCAAGAATTTATTTAAAAAAATAATATTTTAGCCTTTTTTTAGCAAAAATAATATTTAGTATTGAATATTTAAAAATCTTTTGTTAAACTCAATCCATGAAAGAATTAAAAGACTTACGCCAAGAAATAGACAGTATTGACAGCCGTATATTAGACCTTTTAAACAAGCGGGCAGAGTGTGTTATTAAGGTTGGAGAAATAAAAAAACAAAAGGGGTTTCCTGTATGGGTTAATTCTAGAGAAGAGCAGATTTATGCCCGTCTTAAAGAAGAAAATAAGGGTCCTTTCCCAAGCCACAGTCTGCGTAATGTATTTCGTGAAATTATGAGTGCATCTTTATGTCTTGAAGAAGAAGTAAAAGTAGCATTTTTAGGCCCTGTTGGCACATTTTCTAACCTTGCAGCAGTGAAAAGGTTTGGCAGGTCTGCAAAACTTATACCTGTTAGAAATATAAGTGAAATATTTCAAGGGGTGGAAAAAGGCCATATGCACTGCGGTATTGTCCCTGTGGAAAACTCTCTTGAGGGTGCTGTTAATCAATCACTTGATATGTTTATGAATACTGATGTTATTATAATGGGGGAAGTATTTGTAGAAATAGCTGAAAACCTGCTTAATAAAACAGGCAGGAAAGAAGATATTAAAAAAATCTATTCCCACCCAAGCCCAATAGGTCAGTGTGCCAAATGGCTTGCTGCCAATTTTCCTGATACTGAAATTGTGCCTTGCGAATCTACTGCACTGGCTGCATCTATGGCACAAAAAGATGAAAGTATTGCCGCTATAGGCAGCGAACTTGCAGAAGCTGTTTACAACTTAAAAGTTATAGAACGCCATATAGAAGATGGCAAAGGTAATTTTACTCGTTTTGTTGTAATAGGTAAAAACAGGCAGAGTATAACAGGCAGAGATAAAACATCTATAATGTTCAGCGTTCACCATCAATCAGGTGCTTTATACGATGTGCTGGAAATCTTTAAACGGGGCGGCATAAATATGACAACTTTAGAAAGCAGGCCGTCAAAAGAAAAACCATGGGAATACCTTTTTTATACAGATATAGACGGCCATAGAGATAACCCTGAAATAAATAAAGTGCTTAATGAATTTATAGAAAAAACACCGGTAGCAAAAATATTAGGTTCATACCCTAAAGGAGATTTTTAAAAATGGCAGATTATAAATCATTAGTATGGAACGGTCTTTTAGATTTATCATCCTATGTTCCTGGAAAACCTGTTAAAGAGCTTGAAAGGGAGCTGGGTATATCAAATATTATAAAGCTGGCATCTAACGAAAATCCATACGGGCCAAGCCCAAAAGTTTTACAGGCAGTAGATGAATATAAAAAAGAAATCAGCAGGTATCCCGCAGGGGATAGTTTTTATTTGAGAAAAGCCTTAGCAGAATTTCATAATGTATCTATTGATAACATAGTGTGCGGGGCAGGCAGTGATGAAATAATACAGCTTTTATATATGACATTTTTAGACGAAGATACCCATGCTTTATCCCCTGCACCATCTTTTTCAGAATACGAACTTTTAGCACGGGGCTTAAAATCTAACTGTAAATGGGTTGATTTAAACAATGATTTTACAATTAATTTTGATAATATATTAAAAGCATGTAATAATAAAACAAGATTTGTTATGCTTGCAAACCCAAATAACCCTACAGGCAGGTCATTTAACAGCGACGAATTTGTATCGTTTATGGAGAAATTAAATAATAATATATTAGTTGTATTAGATGAGGCATATATTGAATATGCAGAAAACGATTATCCTGATGTTTTTGCATTAATGAAAAAATATAACAATCTTATGACTATGCGGACATTTTCAAAAGCATACGGGCTTGCATCTATTAGATGCGGATATTTAGTGGCAGATAAAGAATGTATTTCATTAATAAACAGGGTAAGGCCGCCTTTTAATGTAAACTCAGCGGCACAGTTAATGGCAAAAGCAGCCCTGGAAGATCAAGCCCATATTAAAAAAATAGCTCTATATAACAAAGAGGGTAAAACTTATTTATATAATGAAATAAGCAGGCTGGGGCTTACGTATATTCCCACTGATACTAACTTTATGCTTGTAAAAACAGGCAGTGGTAAAGAAGTTTTTGAAAAACTTTTAAAAGAGGGTATAATAGTTAGATATTTAGGAGATATATTAAAAGATTATATTCGTGTATCAATAGGCACAATGTCAGAAAATACTGCCTTTATTAAGGCATTAACAAAAGTTTTAAATAAATGATTGTAAAAAGGAGCAGGGCAAAATGATTATCGTAATGAAACATAACGCTTCAAAAGAAGAAATAGATGCTTTAACAAGCCACTTAACATCATGCGGTTACAGGCTTACTATATCAGAAGGTGTGGAAAGAACAGTCATCGGTGCTATAGGAGATGAATCACTTTTAAAAGGAAAACAAGTGCAGACGTTTTCAGGTGTTGATGAAATAATACCAATATCTAAACCATATAAACTTGTAAGCCGTGAATTTAAAAAAGAAGATACGGTTATTGATGTTAAAGGTGTAAAAATAGGCGGTAAAGAGCTTGCAGTTATGAGCGGCCCTTGTTCTGTGGAAAGTTTAGAACAGGCAAGAATAGTTGCTATGCGGACAAGTGCAAAAGGTTCAAGAATATTAAGAGGGGGTGCTTATAAACCAAGAACAAGCCCTTATTCTTTTCAAGGCATGGGGCCTGAGGGGCTTATTTATTTAAGAAAAGCAGCTGATGAATTTGGTATGGTAGTAGTTACAGAATTAACTGACCCCAGGGATATAGAAATAGTATCAGAATATGCTGATATTTTACAAATAGGTGCCAGGAATATGCAGAATTTCCGCCTGTTACACGAAGTAGGAGCACAAGAAAAACCTGTATTATTAAAACGAGGTATGAGTGCTACTATAAAAGAGTTTTTACTTGCAGCAGAACATATTGCAAAAGAGGGTAACTCTAATATTATTTTATGTGAAAGGGGCATAAGAACTTTTGAAACATACACAAGAAACACTCTTGATTTAGCGGCAGTGCCTGCTATTAAAAACCTTTCCCATTTACCTGTTATTGTAGACCCAAGCCACGGCACAGGCAGAATAGAGTGTATAGGGCCTATGGCACTTGCATCAGTTGCAGCAGGAGCTGACGGTTTAATGATAGAAGTGCATCCTAACCCAGATGAAGCATTAAGCGACGGTGATCAATCATTAACACCTGATCAGTATGAAGAAGTAATGGAAAAAGTGGAAATAATTGCAAAAGCGGTAGGTAAGGAAATTGCAAAATAAACTGCCCTTTAAAAACATAGGTATTGCAGGCACAGGATTAATAGGCGGTTCTTTTGCCAAATCTTTTGCTTTAAAGGGTATTAATGTTTATGGGTATGATCTTAATAAAGATATACTAATAAAAGCAGTAGAAAGTGGTATATTCCAAGGGGTAACTGATGAATTTCAACGGTTTATCAGCTTTCCCCTTGATTTAATATATATATGTCTTCCTGTAAAATCATCTATTGAGTTTATTAATAAATTAGGTAAAGCAGGCTGTAAAACAGCAGTAACAGACAGCTGCAGCACAAAATCATCTATTATGAAAGCAGCTTTAGAAAATAACCTTTATTTTTGCGGCGGCCACCCTATAAAAGGTAAAGAAACCAGCGGTTTTGATAGTTCTGAAAATATGCTTTTTAATAAAGCAAAACATATACTTATATCTCAAGGCAGTAAAGAGCTTGATGAAAAACTAACAATTCTTCATGAAATGATTAATATGGAAGTAATAAATATGACAGCAGAAAAGCATGATGAAATATTTGCAAATGTAAGTCATCTACCCCATCTGATTTCCTTTTGTTTAATGGATACAGTGCTTGAAAAAAATAAAGATGCTTTAATATTTGCAGGTGGCGGTTTTAAAGATTTTACAAGGATTGCAGCAAGCGACCCTTTAATGTGGCGGGATATTTTTTTTGATAATAAGGAAGCATTAATTTATTGTGTAGAAAATATAGAAAATAATATAAAAAAATGGAAAAATATGATAAAAGAAGATAAAGTAGATGAAATATATAAAAAAATAGAAGAAGTCAGCATGCAAAGACGTATGTTAAAGTAATAAAATAAAAAAAATAATAAGGAGTGAAACAATGATAACATTTGATAAATGCAAAAGCTTTAAAGGAACAATTAGAGTGCCGGGGGATAAATCTATCACACACAGGGCAATATTAATGGGTGCTATGGCAGACGGTGTATCTGTTGTGGAAAACCCGCTGCTTTCAAGAGATACTCATGCTACAATTAATGTTATGCAGCAGTTAGGTGTCAGTATAGTAAACGAAAGATCACGTTTATTAATCCATTCTGACGGTGTGAAAAATTTCAGAGAATCATATGATGTTTTAAACTGTTATAATTCAGGCACTACTGCAAGGTTAATGATGGGTGTTTTAGCACCGTCATCAATTTATTCTGTATTATCAGGGGATGCCTCTTTATTACGCAGACCAATGGATAGAGCTATTAACCCGTTAAAACAGCTGGGTGCTGATATTAGATCAAAAGCAGGGGATTCACTTCTGCCTGCAACTATTCTTCCCTCAAAAATGAAAGCGGCAGAAATTATAGCATCAGTTAATTCTGCACAGGTAAAAAGTGCTGTGCTGCTTGCTGGTGCACAGTTAGAGGGTGCTACTTCTTATATAGAAAAAGTGCCTACAAGAGACCATACTGAAAGAATGTTTGCAGCTTACGGTATAAAAACAGAAAGCAGTAACGGTAAAATCACTGTATATGGCGGCCAACTGCAGCAGGGTAAAGTTAATGTGCCTACAGATTTTTCTTCTGCAGCTTTTTTCATAGGTGCAGGGCTTATATTTAACGGGTCTGAAATAGTAATAGAAGACTGCGGGCTTAACCCAAGCAGAACAGGGCTTTTAGAAGCATTAAAACAGTTAGGTGTAAATATTAAAACAGAAATTACTTCTAACGAAGTAGAACCAATAGGTAATATTTATGTAACAAGCAGCAGAATTAAAGGCGGTAAAATCAGTGGCGAAATTGTTGCCAATATGATTGACGAAGTGCCTGTGCTTGCTATGATAGGGCTTTTTGGGGAAGCACCTCTTGAAATTAGAGATGCAAAAGAATTAAGAATAAAAGAATCTGATAGAATAGCAGCTATTATTAATAACTTTAAAGCACTGGGTGCTGAAATAGAAGAATTTGATGACGGTTTAAAAATATATCCTTTAAGAAGTGAACCGTCAAGAGCTACACTTTTAGCATATGACGATCATAGAATATCTATGATAAACATAATCCTTGCTAAAAAATTTGGTGTTAAAATATTAATGGATAATATTGCATCACTTGATGTATCATACCCTGATTTTATAGGGGATTTATTATCTATAGAAGAAAAATAATATTTAGGAGCAGTATATGCAGGTGGCAGTAGACGGGCCGGCAGGCAGCGGAAAAAGCACAGTATGTAAACTAATAGCAGAAAAATACGGGCTTACCTATATTGATACAGGTGCAATGTATAGAAGTATAGCATACGTTGCAAAAAATTTCGGCAGCGAAAATATAGAAGATAAAACTAAACATATTGATTTTATTCTTGAAAATAATGGTAAGAAAATCTCTATTAAATATAATAATCAGATTTATGATTTAACTGAAAAAATCCGCACCCCTGAAATATCTAATCTTGTGCCGAAAATAGCAAAAAATAAAGAAGTGCGTAAAATTCTTTCAGCAAAACAGCAGGCTTTTGCAGAAGAAAGCGATGTTATTATGGACGGCAGAGATATTACTACTGTTGTGCTGCCACATGCAGAGCTTAAAATATATTTAACAGCAGATGCAGAAGAACGGGCAAAAAGACGTTATAAAGAATATGTTAATAAACCCAATCCGCCAAAATATGAAGATGTGCTTGAAGATATAATAAAAAGAGACAAGCAGGATATGGAAAGGGAAGAAAGCCCGTTAAAAGTGGCAGATGATGCTGTTTTAGTGGATACAACCGGGTTAAACCTTGATGAAGTAGTGAAAAAAATAGGGGATATGATACAATCAAAACGAAAAAAATAATTTTTTTTTTACAATTTTCTCTATATTTATTTGCAAAAATATTTTTTTTAGTATAAAATCATTCCATATTTAATACTGGAGCATATAATGGAAGTAATTGTTGCCCGTCATGCCGGGTTTTGTTTTGGTGTGGAACGGGCGATTGATATAGTAAAAAATGCTGCTTTAAATGATAATAATGTGGTTACTTTTGGGCCTATAATCCATAACCCCCAGGTAGTAAATCAGCTTGCTGAAAACGGGGTAACCACAATAAAACATTTAGAAGAAGTTAATAAAAATATGGCTGTTGTTATAAGAAGCCATGGTATAGAAAAAGATGAAGCATTATTTTTACAAGATAATGCAGGAAAAGTAATAGATGCTGCCTGCCCTTTTGTGCAAAAAGCACAGCGTTCGGGAGAACAGCTTTCCAAAGAGTGTGATTATGTTGTTATTCTAGGAGAGGCAGACCATCCGGAAGTAAAAGGTATTATAAGCTATATTGAAGGCAGCTATAAAGTTATAGAAAATTCTAACGAGGTAGATAGTCTGCCTGATGTAAAAAAATACGGGTTATTAGCACAGACTACTCAAAATAAAAAACTTTTTAAAGAAGTAGAAGAAAAGCTGAGAACCAAATGTGATGAACTTATTGTTGCAAAAACAATATGCAGTGCTACAGAACACAGGCAGGAGGCTGCCATAGAAGTAGCATCAAAAGTGGAAGTAATGATAGTTGTTGGCGGAAAAAATAGTGCTAACACTACAAGGCTCTACCACCTTTGTAAAGAGATATGCCCAAAAACATACCACATTGAAACAGAGGCAGAATTAGACCCTGATATGTTTTTAAATGTGGAAAAAGTTGGGCTTACAGCAGGGGCAAGCACCCCTAATGATCTGCTTGAAAAGGTGCGTGAATATATAAACGAGGTCGCAAAATGAGTAATGAAAACAGACAAAACGAAGAACGCATGGAAGATTATGAGTCATTTTTTGAAGAGTCTCTCCAGCAATACCACACAGGAGAAGTAGTTACAGGAACTATTGTAGAAATCAGAGGAGATACTGCACTAATTAGTTTCGGCTATAAAACTGAAGGTATTGCACAAATGTCGGAGTTAGAAGGTGCAAAACAAGGTGATGAAGTTGAGCTGAGTATTGTAAAAATGAATAACGACGGCGTATTTCTTTCAAAAAAAGCTATTAATGCAAAAGGCGACTTCAGTGCTATCCGTGAGAAAGAAAACAGCGGAGAACCTGTTGAAGTTAAAGTTATAGAATTTATTAACAACGAAAAAACTAAAGGGTATCGTGGTAAAGTAGGTGAGATTGATGCTTTCATACCTGAAAATCTTATAGATATCCACACAAAAGATATTGACCCTAAAAAATTTATAAACAAAGTTATTCTTGCTAAAATATTAAAAGTTCATGGAGGCAAAAAACAATCTGTTTTAGTATCACCTCGCCATTATTTAGCAGACGAAGCTAAAAAATTAAAAGATGAATTTTTTGTAAACCATAAAGCAGGGGACAAAATAAAAGGTGTTGTAAAAACATTAAAAGATTACGGTGCTTTTATTAGTCTTGGCGGTATAGACGGCTTTTTACATAAAAATGAAATGAGCTGGGGCAGAGTTAAAAACCCTGCAAAATTTTTATCAGAAAACGATACTGTAGAAGTAGTGATTTTAGAAATTGATAAAGATACTAATAAAGTAGCTGTTGGTATGAAACAGCTGGAAAAAGACCCATGGGATACTGCTGAAAAACAATACCCTGAAGGTTCTCAAGTGAAAGGCACAGTGGTGGCAAGAAAACGTGCAGGTTACGTTCTTGAAATAGCACCGGGGATTGATGGTTTTGTGCCTAATGAAGAAATAGGCTGGCTTAAAAATACAAAACAAACTCTTAATATAAAAGATGTTATTGAAGGCAGAGTTATAGGTTATGATAACGAAAGAAAACGTGTTATTATGAGTGTTAAAGACCTGCTTGATAACCCATGGAAAGCACTTAAAAAAGAACACCCTGAGGGTTCTGTTGTTAAAGGCACTATTAAAAATATTACTGATTTTGGTATATTTGTAGATTTTGGCAGCTTTTTAGACGGGCTTGTTAGGAAAAACGATATTTCATGGCGTGATGAAATAGAAGATATTAACGAATTATATAAAACAGGCGATACTGTAGAAGCAAAAATATTAAACATTGATGAAGATAAAGAACGTATAAGCCTTGGTATAAAACAGCTGGAAGCTAACCCATGGAAAGAAGTAACTAAACTACTGCCTGCAGGTAAAATAGTGGATGTAAAAATCACAGCTGTTACAAAACAAGGGTTAGAAGTGGAATTACCTCTTGATATGAAAGGCATTATTGCTGCAGGGGACTTAGACCCTGCAAAAGCATCTGTTGATATGTATAAAGAAGGTGAGACAGTTACAGCAGCAGTTATAAAAGCAGACAATAAAGAAAAAACAGTTATATTATCCATTAAAAAATATTTACAGGATTCTGAAAGAAGAGAAACTAAAGAATATATGAAAAAAATGGAAACCAGCGAAGATAAAGGGTTTGGTAACATTTTTATGGATAAGTTTGATAAATAATTAAATAATAAACTTTAAAAATCAGGGCGGATATATATTCCGCCCTTTTTTATACTTAAAATTGAAAATTATATTATATTACTTAAATTTGTAATTATTCTTGATTATCTATTTATATTATAGTATTCTAAATTGTTTATATAACTTTTGGGGGAACAGTATGGAATTAAAGTATAACAGAATTCTTTTAAAATTAAGCGGCGAAGCCTTAATGGGTAATGCACAGTATGGGATAGATGCTGAAACTGTAAAATTTATAGCATCAGAAATTAAACCTGTTTATGATTTAGGTGTTAAAATCGGCATAGTTATAGGCGGTGGTAATATATTCCGTGGTGTATCGCCTGCTGCTAAAGGAATGGATAGAGTTACGGCAGACCATATGGGGATGCTTGCTACTGTTATAAATTGTCTTGCTGTGCAAAATGCCCTTGAAATGAGTGGTATAGAAACGAGAGTGCAGTCAGCTGTAGATATGCGTCAAATTGCTGAGCCTTATATAAGACGCCGTGCTATGCGTCATATGGAAAAAGGCCGTGTTGTTATATTTGCAGCAGGCACAGGCAACCCGTATTTTACAACAGATACGACAGCTACCCTGCGTGCTTCTGAAATTAATGCACAGGTGGTATTAAAAGCTACTAAGGTAGACGGTGTTTATACTGCCGACCCTAAAACAGATTCATCTGCTAAAAAATACGATGAAATAAATTATATAGATGTGCTTACAAAAGGGCTTAAAGTTATGGATGCTACTGCTATTAGTATGTGTATGGATAACAAAATACCTTTAATAGTATTTGATATGTTCGGTAAAGATAATTTAATGAAAATAGTAAAAGGCGAACATATAGGCACATTAGTTAAATAATAAATAAAAAATATAATAAAATTTTAGGAGAATCAAATGAGTGATGTAGTAAAGGATTTTAAATCGTCGGTTGAGAAATCAATCAGCTTTTATAAAGAAGAATTAAAAGGTGTAAGAACAGGCAGAGCAAGTGTTGCTATGTTTGAAAACATTAAAGTAGATTATTACGGCACACCTACACCTTTAACAGGGGTTGCATCTCTTTCTTCCCCAGAGCCTAGACTTGTAACAATTTCACCATGGGATGCATCACTTATCCCTTTAATAGAAAAAGCTATTTTAAACAGCCAGATGGGCTTTAACCCATCAAATGATGGTAAAATAATCCGTGTGCCTTTCCCACAGCTTACAGAAGAAAGAAGAAAAGAACTTGTGAAAGTTGTTAAAAAAATGGGGGAAGACGCAAAAGTTGCTGTCCGTAACGAAAGACGTGATGCTAATGATAAAATAAAAAAACAAGAAAAAGATAAAGAAATCAGTGAAGATGATTCTAAAAAATTACAAGATGATGTTCAAAGAGTAACAGATGATGCTGTTAAAAAAATAGATGAAATAACATCATTAAAAGAAAAAGAAGTAATGGAGATATAATGCCAAAAGGGCTTGAAAATCTCCATATAGCAGTTATTATGGACGGTAACGGCAGGTGGGCAAAAAAAAGAGGGCTGCCACGGTTTTTAGGTCATAAAGAGGGTGTGAAAACAGTTAAAAAAATAATCACCCATGCAGCAGAAAACCATTTGAAAGCATTAAGTATATTTGCTTTTTCTGCTGAAAACTGGTTACGTCCTAAAGATGAAGTAACTTTTTTAATGAACCTGCTTGATGAATATATTAAAGATGAATGGCATTCTATAATAGATAATAATATAAAATTCTTATTATCAGGCAATATTATGCTGATTCCTGAAAAAACTAGAAATGCACTTTTAAAATTAATTGATGATACTAAAAACAATACAGGTATGATTTTAAATATGGCATTAAGCTACAGCGGGCAGGATGAACTTATAGACTGTGTAAAAAGTATTGTTGAAAAAGTAAAAAATAATGAAATAGATATTAATGATATAGATAAAAATACTATTAGAGATAACCTTTATAATAAAGAGCTGGATGATGTGGACCTGCTTATTAGAACAAGCGGTGAATTGCGAATCAGCAACTTTATGCTGTGGCGAATTTCTTATGCAGAGCTTTATTTTACAGATGTTTTATGGCCTGATTTTAATGAGCAGGAGTTTGATAAAGCAGTAGATGAATTTAATAAACGTGTTCGCAGGTTTGGTATGACAGACGAACAGGTAAAAAAATAATTGTGCAAATAACAGGGTAATTATAACCTTAGATTTAAAGAGGTATATTATGGAAAGTAAAAGAGCAAAAGAGATGATAACAAGGATAATTGCGGCTATTGTGCTTATACCTTTAGCCCTGCTTTTAATAATTAAAGCACATCCCCATGTGTTTTTTACTGTTATCTATATAATAAGTCTGCTTGCTGTAAAAGAATTTATTAATATTATGGATAACGATAAGGTGAAACTTAATAAACCAGTGGTATGGTTATCAGCAGTTTTAATTCCCGGCTTAATCTATTTTATGCACTTTGAAATAGAAATATTTGTAGTGCTTTTATTAGTTATATTATTTATAAAACTTTTTTCATCCAACCCTACAGAAAACGCAAGAGAAGAAATATCTTATAACTTTTTTGCAGCAATATATGTGCCTGTGCTTTTTACGTTTTTCCCACTTATTATGGATGCAGGGGGTTATCAGTGGGTCCTTTATTTATGTGTTTTAATATGGGCAAGTGATTCTATTGCATATTTTACAGGTGTTGCTATAGGTAAACATAAGTTAATTCCAAAAGTAAGCCCGGGCAAAACTATTGAGGGGCTTACAGGTGGTATAATCGGTGCTGTAATTGTGGCATTAGTATATAACTATTATGTATTACATGAAAACATATTATTTATAATACTTATATCTGTAGAGTTAATTATAGCAGGTATAATAGGCGATTTAATAGAATCTATGCTTAAAAGAAGTGCTGATGTAAAAGACAGTGGTTCTATTATTCCAGGCCACGGCGGTATATTAGACAGGTTTGATTCCTTAATGATTGCAGCCCCTGTTTTATATTTTTATATACAGTAAAAGGTTAAATATGGTTAAAAGAAAAGTTGGTATAATAGGTGTAACAGGTTCTGTAGGCACTTCTGGTATGAATGTGGTGAAAGCTAACAGTCATCTTTACGAGACTGTTTTTGTAACGGCACATAATAATGAAAAAGGTTTAGAAGAAGCAAAAACATATTTAGATGCAAAATATTCGGTGCTTACAAGTCAGGAAGACAGCAGCAAAAAGATTATAGATATTATTAATCAGGAAAAAGTAGATATTGTTTTATTTGCTGCATCCGGGGTGTCTGTTGTAAAACTAGTTTATGATATTGTGCATAACGGCACAACTATTGCACTTGCAAATAAAGAATCTATTGTAACAGCAGGCAGTATTATTATGGAAGAAGCATCTATGCAGGGTGTTAAAGTGCTGCCTGTAGATAGTGAACACTCTGCCATATTACAGTGCTTAATGGGGCAGCGAAAACAGTATGTATCAACTATTACATTAACAGCAAGCGGCGGCCCTTTTAGATACAGGCCGGGTGATGCATTTGATTATATTAATCTTGATGAAGCATTAAACCACCCTAACTGGAGTATGGGTGCTAAAATAACTATAGATTCTGCCACCATGATGAATAAAGGTCTTGAGCTTATAGAGGCACGTTATCTTTTTGGTGTAGAATCATCAAAGCTGGATGTAGTAATACACCCTGAAAGTATAATCCATTCTTATGTAACTTTTATGGATGGTTCTACCATAGCACAGCTGGGGCTTCCAAATATGAAAATCCCTGTAGCTGTGGCACTTGCTTACCCTGAACGTATTATATCAGAAGTGCCTCCTGTTAATTTATTTGATCAGAAATCTCTTACTTTTTTCAAACCTGATTTAAATAAATTTAAGTGTTTAAAAACGGCAATAGATGTGCTGCATAAAGATTCCAACGCATTAATGGCTGTTATGAACGTCGCCAACGAAGAAGCAGTGCAGGCATTTATTAAAGGAAGAATATCATTTCAAGATATACCAAATGTTATAGACCATATTTTAGATAAAGCAGATGTAAAAGAAACATACGATATATTAGAAGCCGAAGAAAATGTAAAAAAATATCAGGCTTTTTCAGCAGATATAATATCTAAATGGAAATAAGTTAATATTTCTGATTATTAAGGTAAAATAATATAATAAATACATATTTGCTGTATCAGGGTATTTATAGTAAAAATACATAAAAGTTAAATATAAATTATAAATTATGATTATAAAAATAAATATACCATTATTAATTAATGGTATATTTATTTGATTACTTAATCGTTACATTCCACATCAAGCCCGTTATTCCAGTTGGAGATTTCGGCTCTTGTCCATTCTTTTCCGTTTTTTCTATCCATGGCACATTCTGCAGATTCAATTACACCGTCTTTATAATTTACTATTGCAAAAAGTCTGCCCCTTTTATCGTATTCTTCTGCTTTACCGTTATATAAACCACCTGATATAAGCCTGTATGCTGAAAGTCTGCCACTGTTATCATAAATTTTAATAAACCCTTTACCGCCTTTTAATTCATATTTTACAATAGGCATATTATTATTTTTATAATATTCTGCCACCATTGTAACAGATTTTGCAGCTTCATTAGGTTTTGTAAATATATCTTTACTATAAAGCAGATGTTCTAATTCAGGTATAACTCTGTAATCATCAAGCCATACAGATACTGCTACTTTATTCCTGTTATTATATACTAAAAACTTACTATCACCTGTTAATTTACCTTTTTTTACATTAAAAATCAGCTTGTTTTTGTTATCCTGTAAACATAAATTACCTGTTGATCTTTTATTACCGTATCTGCCTGTTTTTAATATTTGATCTATTTCGCTGATTCTGTCAGTATGGTCGCATTCTTTTGCATATCCCTGCACAGTAAATAAAAGTAATACAACAAAAATAAAGTATTTATACATTTGTTTTCTCCTTTTTCTTTTAAACAACTACATAAAACATTTTGGTGGCAGCATTTTATCCATTTCTTCTATTTTTGCTTTATTTTGTGAAAGCTCAAAAATAGTATCATATGTGCCTTCTAGTAAACTTTTTTGCAGTGTGTCTTTTATTCCAGCTTTATATGTTTTAGCACCTGCTTTAATTTCCTTTTTTTCAATATCAATATCTACTAAAGTATCAGGTGATTTTTCTATTAATGATGCAAGCTCTAATATTTCTTCTTTAGGCAGTGTAATACATACAAGCCCTAAAAGTGATGAATTGCCGTAAAATATTTCTGCAAAACTTTCTGCAATTACTGCTTCATAACCTGCCCTTTTTATTGCCTGTGGTGCATGTTCTCTTGATGACCCGCAGCCAAAATTGTTACCGCTTATCATAATATTTGCACCGCTGTATGCCTTATTATTCATTGGGTGGTTAGTAGGTTTGCCGTCGCTTGTAAACCTTTCATCCATGAAAGCCTGTTCCCCTAGTCCATCAAAAGTAACGCATCTTAAAAAACGGGCAGGGATTATTCTATCAGTATCTATATCATCACCAACCATAGGTATGGCTCTGCCTTTTATTTCTTTTATAACACCTTTCATAATCTGCTCCTTACATCATATCTCTAACATCAGTAACAGCACCTTCTATGGCAGCAGCTGCCACCATTGCAGGGCTTAAAAGCATTGTTCTGCCTGTAGAAGAACCCTGCCTGCCTTTAAAATTTCTGTTAGAAGTAGATGCTGAAATCTGATCACCTACAAGTTTATCAGGATTCATAGCAAGACACATGGAACAACCCGGCTCTCTCCACTGAAAACCAGCATCTTTAAATATTTCATGCAGCCCTTCTTTTTCTGCCTGTTCTTTTACTATAACAGAACCAGGAACTGCCAAAGCTTTCACGTGGGGTGCTACTTTTCTGCCTTTTAAAATACCTGCTGCAATACGCAGATCTTCTATTCTTCCGTTGGTGCATGAACCTATAAAAGCAACATCAATTTTTGTGCCTTTAATTTTATCCCCCGCTTTAAATTTCATATAATCTAAAGCTTCCTGCATAACAGAATTTTTTGGGACAGGTATTATATCGTTTATACCTATTGCCATTTCAGGAGTAATACCCCATGTTACCATAGGCGTTATTTCTGATACATTAAATTTTACTATATCATCGTATTCTGCATCTTTATCGCTGGCAATAGACTTCCAGTATTCAACTGCTTTATCCCATGCTTTATCTTTTGGTGCATACGGTCTTCCTTTTAAATATGAAAATGTGGTTTCATCAGGATTCATATAACCAACTCTTGCACCACCCTCTATTGCCATATTACATATGGTCATACGTGCTTCCATACTCATATTTTCAACAGCTGTGCCGCCAAATTCATAAGCATACCCTAAACCACCGTTTACACCTAATTTTGAAATAACGGAAAGTATTAAATCTTTAGAATATACCCCTTTACCCATTTCGCCATTAAGTTCTATTTTTCTCACTTTAAATGGTGCTATACTCATAGTCTGAGTAGCTAAAATATCTCTTACTTGAGATGTGCCTACACCAAATGCAATTGCACCAAAAGCACCGTGAGTTGCTGTATGGCTGTCGCCGCATGCAACAGTCATACCCGGTTGAGTAAGCCCTTCTTCCGGCCCCACTATATGGATAACACCATATTTTTGGTTTTTTATACCAAAAAGCTGTATACCGAAATCAGACGTATTTTTTTCTATTGCTGCCATCATTTCTTCTGCTAAAGAATCCTTAAAAGGCCTTGCTGTATCATCTGTGGGAATAATATGGTCATGGGTAGCAAAGGTGCGTTCAGGATGTGCCACTTTTAAACCAAGCTCACGTATCATAGCAAAAGCCTGGGGACTTGTTACTTCATGCAGCAGGTGCAGATCTATAAAAAGCTGGGACTGACCACTAGAAAGCCTGCCGGCTTCATGGTTATGCCACACTTTTTGAAAAAGGTTTTTTCCCATTACTTAAATCCTCTCAAAAAAAATAGATTAACAAATAATAATACTAAATACATAAATTGTAAAGAGTATAAAACATTATTAAGTATTTTTTTAGTTAAATGTAATCTAATATACTGTTTTCTAAGGCATAACTTTTTGTATCTTTTTCATTTCTTTCTGTTATTATATCATTTTCTTCTATATTTCCTATTAAAAGTGGTGAATTATCATCGTGATTATGGTAGTTTTTAACAGTTGATTTATATTTATATGCTGCATAGCAGTATAAACAGTTGTGTAAACATGTGTTATAGCTTCCTATATCAATACATTTTAAACACTGACAGTGCTTTCTTGTGCCGTCTTTTAAAGGTGTGCCTTTTAAGTTAGTTTTTATTAATTTTTTACCGCTTATTTTTTCTATTAAATCATAATCAATACATGCTGTATTATTAATATTATATTTTTCTAAATCAATTTTTTCTGCACAAGTTTCAATTAATAACCCATAATTATGTGCAGTCCTGCTGAAATTTTCGCTTAATTCTTCCATATGGCTTTTTGTAATATTTTCTAAAGCCATAATTTTACTATTTTCTTCTATATTTTTATACATATCTATAAAGCTGAATACTACTTTATTAGTATATTCTGCAAGTTTAGAACAAAGTATTTCAAATGATTTTATATGGTAATCTATAGTATATTTTTCATTAAGCAGAACAGGGTCATACCGTAATATTACTTTATCTTTACCTGTAATTTTTGAAAGCTCTTGAAATGATTTAATAATCTCTTTTTTATCAGAAATATGTTTTTCAATATCTTTATGGTATGGTGTTATAGTGTAATGAAAATAATAGTTGTAGCCTAAATTATTAATGTGATACAGATATTTATGGAATGGTTTAGAGTTTTTTGTCCAAAACACTATGCAGTCCACATTTTTTGGAGAAAGTGGGATTTTAGATACTTGATGATAATTATATGGATTTCTAACTAAAATATAACCTGCTTTTAACCTGTTTAAAAACCATTTGCCGTAAAATGCAGGAATATCTGTTCCTCTGCTTGCACTTAATATCATAATATTATATTTCTTTTTTAA
>RCNI01000208.1_pt1 | contig 39161 bp, 38 predicted proteins | sample 2041151 | NCBI WGS metagenome assembly RCNI01 (sample SAMN09708214, study PRJNA481090) | feces metagenome | isolation source: feces | place: Antarctica: Albino Rookery
CGCATCAAAGCACTATGGAAATCCGAAGAAATTTTATTTTTCCCTGCCACCATATAAACTTTTTTATGTCCATATAATGAAGAAGAAACTCTGTTTCCAGTGCCATCGATATTAAGAATCGCTCCATCCTGTTTTGAAATCGCATTTGCAGACATCAGATATACCTCTGCATTCATTGCCTGTTTCATAATTTTTTCTGCATCAGCTGATCCAGCACTGTGAGAATATATGGTATTATGCTGTGCAAGGCGTGGCAGAATTTCCATTTCTTTTAAAGTCATAGAACCTCCGCAACCTATTGTTATTCCATCCAGCTTCTGATCAAGGTAATCTGCTGCTTCTTGTTTTGTTTCAAAAACAGAAACCTGAAATCCATTCTTTTTTAAAGTTTCTGTAAGCTCTTCAAATGCCATCTTAAATCTCCTTTTCGATTACGCACTTTGTTTTGATTTCTTCTACAAGTGCCTGCAGTCCATTTATTACATTAGGACGAATGTCGCCTCCTACAAGAACATACATAATATCATCGCCCACTTTTAAATTTCCTTCGTTAAGCCATACACGGGCATAATAAATCCCCGGCATTTTTCGTGCATTGGCAAGCGCAATATCAACTTTATCTTTGTCATAAGAAAACTGCATTCCTTTGACTAGATCTTCTTGAACTCCAAAACGAGCCTGTGCCTTTGATGTCTCACGCACCACTCCGTTATGAAAAAGATACATTCCGCACTTTCCTGCATCATTTTCTTTTTTTGCCTCTTTGATCCACTCATCCATAGAAGGAATTTTTTCTTTTATTGTTGGCACTCCCTGCTCCACGCAGTCCGCTGATCCTTCTGAAAAGAGCATTTTCACCCCATGTCCGATTGGTTTCAACACTGCCTGAAGATTTTCTTTCGCAGCTTTTTCACTTCCCGGAAGATTAATGACCAATGTCTTTTTCCGAATACCTGCCACTCCTCTGGAGAGACAGCCATGCGGGGTGATCTTCATGCTTTCTGCACGCATCACCTCTGCAATTCCCGGTGTTTCTCTTTCCAGCACTGCCTTTGTCGCCTCCGGCGTAATATCTCTTGGTGAAAATCCTGTTCCTCCAGTTGTAAGTAAAAGTGCAACCTTAAGCTTATCTGTACATTTGATGATTTCATCCTGGATTATTTCTTTTTCATCCGGAACAATAGCCGTATATTCTATCTGCCATCCATCCTCTTCTAATATTTTACACAAAGATGGTCCACTTGTATCTACTCGTTCTCCTCGAGCTCCTTTATCGCTGACTGTAAGCACTGCTGCTGTTTTTTTCATCATTTTAATATCCTCCGAATGTACAGTTTGGATAATGACATGTTTTGCACATCTGGCATAATCCACCTTCTCCAAGACGAATCAGATCTTTTTTCGTAAATTTATCGCCTGCGAATATCTGTGGCAAAAGCACATCAAATATCGTAGTCGGAAGACTGATCGCAGCTCCTGGTACACCAAGGATCGGAATCTCTCCTAAATAAGCCACAAGTGTCATATTTCCCGGCTGAGCTGGAACTCCGTGTGTGATAATATCCGCACCGAGGTGACGAATCGCTGTTGGTGTCAGATCATCTGGGTCTACAGACATTCCACCTGTGAAGATCAAGAAATCAGCACCATGAGCAAGGTGTGCTTTCGCTGCATCTACAATCATGTCAAGATCATCATCACAGATCGTAATGCCGACAATTTCAGCAGGATAGTGTTTCATCTTTGCACGGACAACCGGTTCAAATTTATCTTTGATACGTCCGGAATATACTTCCGAACCTGTAATGATCACACCAATCTTCTTATTTTGATAAGGACGAAGATCTAAGAGTTTCTCATCTCTACACAATCTTTCCGCCTCTATGATCTGTTCCTCTTTTGTTACAAGAGGTACGATGCGCATAGATGCAAGACGTGCACCTTCTTCTACCGGATAGTGGTCTGGAAGTGTTGTGATCGTAAGATCTCCGATAGAATTGATTTTTTCAAGAAGTGCTCTGTTTACACGGAACATTCCTCTTTCGTCAGCCATAAGAAGTACTTTTCCTTCTGAAGGCTCCGTATAATGCGCCCTTTCTACCTTAGCCATGGCTGCCATACGGCGTGCCGCATCTTCTTCATGGATCTCTCCGGCATTCTCTTCCCATACGTATATCGTACGTTTTCCAATATCTAAAAGTCTTGGAATATCTTCTTCTTTAATAATATGTCCTCGTTTAAATTCTGCACCTTTAAATCCATCACGCATAGCAGTAATATCATGGCACAATTCCATTCCCACTGCATCTTGGGCTGCTATTTTTTTCATAATAAGCTCCTTCTTTCTTTCGTTTCACTAATACCATATCTACAATTTTAATATGGATACGAACCATGGTCAAGGGACTTTTATTTAAAAACAATTCCGAGTGTATCTCTCGCCATTTTCATACGGCCTTCAAATTCTTTATAGAATTCCAGCTCGTCTTTCGCTTCATATTGGGTCTGATAAAAGGTTCGTAAAATATACGTAATCAGGATCTGCATTTCTCTTTCTTCCAACTGTGGCACTTCCTTTTCACATGCCATCAGAAAATTATGCCACAACAATATATACTCTTCATATTGTCTTAAATCCGGCATCTCCAGCCATTTTTTCACTTTCATCTTGCTTCTGTTTTTGCAGCTACATTCATGAATCTGCAGGAAATATTTAAAATCATCTTCTTCATAAAATCTTCCAAGTGGAAATAATCGACAAATTCCCGGACGATAAGAATGAATGGTACAACGTCCCTCCTCATTCAAATAAGAACACCCTGCCTTTTCACCAGTCATTTTCAAATTTGGAAGGATCAGACCATCGACTATATTTAACTCTATTTTCTGCTCGGCAAGTAGTGTTGAAAAATCTTTTCCTGTACCTTGAAAGATCCGGTAGATATCTGCCGGATCTAAAATAATGGAATTCCCCATCCCATGACAACAGTCTGAACATCCTTCACATCCGTGACAGTCCGTTTTTACCATGTCATTTGATGTATACAATTTTCCATCTGAAATTTGATTCATATCTATATTACGTTTCATAAATTACTTCCTATATTTCTGTTTTCCATAAGCCATGGATATTGCAGTATGCATAAACTGCCACTGGAATATCATCTGTTAATGTAAATTTAACTTCTGGTTCCTCTCCTGGTTTTAAAAACTTACGCTGACAGCCATGCTCTGTCTCAAGATACACCCATAAAATGCTGTGTTCTTCAAGCATCGGATGAGCAACAGATCCTACTTTGACACTCAACTCATTTCCTACGATCGTCACTGCCGGAAGATGCTTCTCCTGACTTGCCTCTACAGTATTTGCTGTAAGAACTTCCATTTTTTCTCCACAACAGACAACTGGAACTTTGGTATCTTTTACCATCTCTACTACATTTCCACAATGATGACAGACACAAAATTTTACACTCATAATTTCCTCCTTCTTCAAAAGTTCATAACACTTTTGCCTTTTTTTATATTATAATGTATATATTCTCTTTAATAAAGTAGAAAGGATAAATTATGGAAAAATTAATAGAAGTATGCTGTGGTAGTTATGAAGATGCATATCAAGCCTGGCTTGGTGGTGCAAAGCGCATTGAACTTAATCAAGCTCTGTTTTTAGGTGGACTTACTCCAAGTCTCGCCTCTTTAGCTCTGACAAAGAAAAATACAGAGCTTAACGTAGTTTCTATGGTGCGTCCAAGGGGGGCTGGATTTTGTTACAGCAAAGCAGAATATGAAACGATGCTTTTAGATTGTAAACTTTTACTCGAAAATGGAACAGATGGAATTGCTTTTGGCTTTCTTAAGGAAGATTTTTCTATCGACGTTGAACGCACAGAAATATTTGTAAAACTGATTCACACTTACAATAAGGACGCTGTTTTTCATCGTGCTTTTGATTGTGTCCCTGATCCTTATCATGCAATCGAGACCTTGATTTCCCTTGGTGTTGACCGCCTTCTTACAAGTGGGCTTGAAAATAAGGCAATGGATGGAATCCCTCTTTTAAAAGATCTTCAGCAAAAATACGGAAATCAGATTCAGCTTCTCGCAGGAAGTGGCGTAAATGCAGACAATGCATTAGAACTCATGGCACAGACAGATATCTGCCAGATTCATAGTTCTTGTAAAGACTGGAAACTCGATTCTACTACACGCGGGAAAAATGTTTCTTATGGATACTGCGCTTCGAATGAGTATGCCTACGATGTTGTATCAAAAGAACTTGTGAAACAACTTATTTCTAAAATCAATTCTTAAAATATTTCTCTACACTAAAATAAGGGAAATGGCTTTTGACCATTTCCCTTATTTAATTGACGTTTCAAATTTTGGCCAGTTAATTTTATCAATTTTCCATTCACGATCTACTCTTATCATCGTAAGACTTATTGTACCCTGCAAATTTTTACTATCCGAAAACTGTATGATTACTTCAGCATGATCCTTACTTTTCAAAATATCTTTCACTGACCATTCCATACTCTTGATCTTAGAAATCATTTCTTCTGTCTGTTCTGAAAAAATTGAAGACAATGCAGCTACTATAGGATGCTCTGTAATTTCTTTGATTTTTTCAACCTGTGCCCATCCTTCTTTTGTCATATGCGATTCCAGTCCGTCTATTCCGGATTCTTTGACATCCATAAAGGTTTCTAACAGCGCATATTCCGGAGTGCCTGTTTTATACAACAAATATCCACCTATTCCCAGACAGATGATCATAAGTACAGAAACAACAATAATCATACATTTTTTCATGACATACACTTCCCTCTCACTAGATTGCTTTGCTTAATGAAAACAGTTAAATCTGCATCCTGTCGGAGATGCCGCATTTCCACCAAGTGCTGTCTCACGAAGTTCTACCGGCATTCTACATCCTACTTTGAACATTACCTGAAGCATCTCATCAAATGGAACTATATGTGTAATATCTGCCAGTGCCATCTGTGCACAAGCAAATGCATTGGAAATGCCTACTGCATTCCTGCTCTGACATGGAGATTCTACAAGTCCTCCAATCGGATCACATACCAAACCTAAGAGGTTTGAAATTGCAATGGACGCAGCCTGTAAAGACTGCTCTGGTGTCCCTCCTAAAAGTTCTACGATCGCAGATGCCCCCATAGCTGACGCTGCTCCGACCTCCGCCTGACAGCCCGCCTGAGCACCGGATACAGATGCGTTTCTCATAAACAAATATCCTACTGCTGATGCATTTAACAGTCCTTTCAGAATCTGTCTGTCTGTAAACTCATATGTTTCCTGCATTGCCAGCAAAATTCCCGGAATCACTCCACAAGAACCTGCCGTCGGTGCCGCTACAATAAGTCCCATGGAACTATTGACTTCCAGTACAGACAGCCCATATGCAATCGCCTTTGTTAATGTGTCTCCACAAAGGCGTTTATCCTCTTTTGTTGCCTCCATCAGTTTCTTTGCTTCTCCACCAATGAGTCCCCCCATTGATTTTTGGGGTTTTTCAATAGAGATCACGGATGATTTTTTCATGATATCCCAGGAAACTTTTAGACGTTCTATCACTTCTTCTTCTGTTAACTTACCTTCTGCAACTTCTCTTTCCAGCATAATGCAGGAAATTTTTTTCTGTTCTTTTTTACATAACTCAAGTAATTCTATTCCTGATTCAAAATCCATATTCCTTCCCGCCTTTCTACATTTGTACAAGCATAACACCATGAATCTGGTCATGCTTTTCAATATCTTTTATGATCTGGTCCGGAATCTGATCATCTGACTCTACGATTGTAAAGGCATTCTGCCCTTTTTTCTCACGGAAAATCCGAAGAAATGCAATATTAACCTTTGCATCTCTTAAACAACTTGTAATATGGGCCGCCACTCCACATTTATCTGTCTGACTAATGATAAGCGTGCTGTATTCTCCTGTAAAATCCACTTCAATGCCATTGATCTCCACGATCTTGATTCGGCCGCCACCGACAGAAACGCCTTTCGTAATCAGCTCTTCTCCTTTTGTTCCTTCAAAATGAATCTTTACTGTATTTGGATGTGCCGGGTTTGTCACATGGTCAACTTTAAATTCATATTCTATTCCTTCTTCTTTCGCAATCGCAAAGGAATCTCTGATGCGGATATCATCTGGTTCAAATCCAAGAACGCCTCCCAATAAAGCCTTATCTGTACCATGTCCCTTATATGTGGTTGAAAACGAACCATAAAGAGTCAATGTGACTTTTTTGATCTCACCTTTAAATAAATTTCGGGAGAGCTTTCCGATCGCAGCCGCTCCTGCTGTATGTGAACTGGATGGTCCGATCATATTCGGACCGATCACGTCAAATATGCTGATAAATTTCATGACTTTTGTACATAAATCCTTTCTGCAGATTCTTTTCTATCTTTGATTTTATCATACCACATATTAAAATGTATATCCTTGTTTTCTATAATTTATCATATTCCATTTATAATACGACTCAAAAAAACCCAGACATTCAACTTAATAAAAATTTGCACAAAAAGAGATCGCACAAAGTACGACCTCTTTTTTGAGATATTCTAAAAATGAGATTTTAAGGAATCAGATTCGTTTCGCTTCTTTTGTTGCAACAATATCTACTCCTGTATCTGCGACATTTTCTAATACAACATCTCCGATATGAATAGGCGCTTTTACTACAACGTCTTTTAATGCCTCGACACATTCGAAAATTTTTCCTTTTGGAATATCTTCCTTTGTCTTGACTGAGATCATCGGTGTATTTCCTTGTTCTACTTTTACTGTAGACGTTACAATTCGTGTCGGTGACGTCACTTCTTTTTTTGCGTAAATTTCACCTCGTTTACATGTATTACCTGTTACACTAGTTACAACTCCATTTTCTAGTGTTACTGTCAGAGGACATCCCATCGGACAATTGATACAAATTAGTTCTTTTGTTTCCATAACTTATTCCTCCTCCAGTTTGATTGTAATTGTTTTCATACCAGGATGTTTTAAAAGATCTTCTTTTTTCAGGATCACCTGTTCCATCTCTCCTAGTGCAAGAATCTGACGTTTTCTATGCATCATGCGCTCATCATCATAATATACACTGATATAATGATTTTTATAAACGTTTCCTACACGAAAACGTACAGTCATAGTATCTTCCATGTGAGCCGGACGCACTGTAGATGGTACCGTATAACGTACTCCATTTTCCGGATTTAACATGATCGTCTGTCCGTCATCTTCTAGTCCCATATCTTGTACGTAACGAGCTGCATTTTTTCCTGCTGCTTTTGCTTCTTCTGATACAAAATCAACGAGATCATGTACATGAAGTACATTTCCACAGGCAAATACTCCATCTATATTTGTCTCAAGGCTTTCATTTACAACTGGCCCTGATGTAATCCGGTTCATTTGAACTCCCATCGAACTGGACAATTCGTTTTCCGGAATCAGACCTACTGAAAGCAGCAAAGTATCACAAGTATATTCTTCTTCTGTTCCCGGAATCGGCTTTCCTTTTCCATCTACTTCAGCGATCGTAACAGACTCTAACCTTTCTTTTCCTTTAATATCTACGACAGTATGACTTAGTTTTAACGGAATGTCATAATCATTTAAACATTGCACAATGTTTCGTTTGAGTCCACCGGAATATGGCATCAGTTCCGCAACTACTTTTACCTTCGCACCTTCTAATGTCATTCTCCTTGCCATGATAAGCCCGATATCACCAGATCCTAAGATCACAACTTCTCGTCCCGGCATAAATCCTTCCATGTTCACAAGTCTTTGTGCGGTTCCTGCAGAATAAATACCTGCCGGTCTATATCCAGGTATGTTTAGTGCTCCTCTTGAACGTTCTCTACATCCCATCGCAAGAATCACCGCCTTCGCCTGAATTTCAAAAAGTCCGTCTTCTTTATTCATAGCTGTAACAACTTTTTCTTTGCTAATATCCATGACCATTGTGTTCAACTTGTACTCAATGTTTCTTTCATAAACCTGCTGTGCAAACCGATCTGCATATTCCGGACCGGTCAATTCTTCTTTGAATGTGTGTAATCCAAATCCGTTATGAATACACTGATTTAAAATTCCACCAAGTTCCTTGTCACGTTCTAATATAAGAATACGTTCTATTCCATTATCTCTTGCTGACACAGCTGCGGCCAGTCCTGCAGGGCCTCCGCCAATTATAACGATATCATATTGTTTCATCTTAAGCGTCCTCCCCTTCTATAAAGCATCCTTGTTTGTACCAACCACAAGTTTTGAATTTCCACCAGATTTTGTGATCTCTGTCATAGGAATATTCAGTTCTCTTTGTAGGATTTCCATTGTCCTTGGTGAACAAAATCCGGACTGACATCTTCCCATCCCTGCTCTTGTTCTACGTTTTACGCCGTCCAGTGATTTTGCTCCAAGAGGTCTTCTGATGGAATCAACGATCTCTCCTTCTGTAACCATTTCACACCGGCAGATAATATTTCCATATGCAGGATTCTTTTTAATAAGTTCTTTGTATTCCTCTTTTGAAAGTGTAGCTGGATCTAAGATACCTTTTCTTGTTCCAACAAAATCCGGATTATTTTGAAGATCCATTTTTTCTTTGATCATCTTCGCAACCATCTTTCCGATTGCCGGACAACTTGTAAGTCCAGGAGATTCGATCCCTGCACAATCAATAAATCCTGGTGCATCTTCTAATTCTTTTATAATAAATTCATGATGATCTTCATGAGCACGAAGACCTGCAAATGAAGTGATCACCTGACGCATTGGAAGGTCCTTTACATTCATTCCTGCCTTTTCAATCAGTTCATCAATTCCTTCTTTTGTCGTTGCCGTTCCTTCTTTATTTTCGATATCAATTGCCGTAGGTCCTACAAGCATATTTCCATGAACGGTTGGAGTTACAAGAACACCTTTTCCGTATTTTCCTGGAAGTGCGAAAATCGTTCTGGACACGTGGTCACCTGCACTTTTATCAAGTAAACAGTAATCCCCTCGTCTTGGTGTAATGTGGATTTTTTCTTCACTTACCATGTTATGAAATTTATCTGCATACACGCCGGCTGCATTTACAATGTATTTTGTTTCATATACGCCATTGTTTGTTGCAATTTCCCAACCATTTTCAAGTCTTCTTATATCTAAAACTTCTGTATCAAACTTGAACTCTACTCCATTTGTATATGCATTTTCTGCAAGTGCAATATTTAAATTAAACGGGCAGACAATTCCTGCTGTTGGTGCATAAAGAACAGCAGCAACATCATCTGTAAGATTTGGCTCCATTTCATGGATTCTTGCCTTATCTTTGATAATTTCCATATGTTCAACACCATTTTTTACTCCTCTTTCATAGAGTTCCTCAAGATCTTTAATCCTCTCCTCTTCTAAACAGACTACAAAGGATCCACATTGTTTGAATGGAAAATCCAGTTCTTTTGAAAGTTCTGGCATCATTTTATTTCCTTCCACATTCAGCTTCGCCATAAGAGAACCTGTCTGTGCATCATAGCCTGCATGAACAATTCCACTATTTGCTTTTGATGTTCCACAACAGACATCTTCATTTTTTTCTAAAACACAGGCATTCACTTTATATCTGGATAATTCTCTTGCCACTGCGCTGCCTGATACACCGGCCCCAATAATGATCACATCATACATTTTATTTCCCTTTCTTCTCATTTTCAGAATAATCTTAACCTATCATGCCCACGGAATTGCTCCGTAAACTAAAACTGCAAGCACTGCCCCGATTATAGGTCCGCATATAACAACCGGAGCATATTTAAAGTTTGAACTGCCTTTTCCTTTAATAGGAAGAATTGCATGTGCAATCCGAGGTCCTATATCTCTTGCCGGATTAATTGCATAGCCTGTCAACCCCCCTAAAGACATCCCGATTGATACAATAATTCCAAATACCAAAAGTTTTTCCACGCCTGATGCAATTCCCGGAACTTGTTCAATTCCTTTAATTGCAAATACAAGAACAAATGTACCGATAATCTCGCTTAACAAATTCCGTTTATAATTTGGAATGGAAGGGCTTGTAGAAAACACTCCCAGTTTTGTTGCCGCTGATTCTGTCGAATCAAATTGGTCTTTAAACATTGCATAAACAAGGACTGCCCCTACAAATGCCCCTGCCATTTGAGCCAGAATATATCCAGGTACCATCTTCCATGCAAAAGTTCCGTCAACTGCAAGTGCGATTGTAAGTGCCGGATTAAAATGTGCTCCGGATGCCACCCCAAAAATAAATGCTGGAAGCATAACTGCAAGTCCCCATGCAAAGGTAATCTGAATCGGTCCTGCTCCTTTCATTCCAGACTTATTTAAAGTCACATTCGCAACAACTCCATCACCTAAAAGAATTAATAACAGGGTTCCTAAAAATTCTGCAATATATGGTAACATAAGAACACCTCCCGTTGTATCTATCCTTTGCTAATCTTCTTTTGCCCATCCATAAGAACATTTCACTGCCCGATTCCATCCAGACACCATTTCCTGTCTTTTTTCTTCTGTAATTTTAGATTCAAATATCTGGTCAACTTCCCAGTTTTTAATAACATCTTCCTTTCCTGACCAATATCCAACTGCAAGTCCGGCAAGATAAGCCGCACCCATTGCTGTTGTTTCAACGCATTTTGGACGTTTCACTGGTGCGTTTATAATGTCTGCCTGAGTCTGTGCAAGATAGTTATTGGCGCTTGCTCCACCATCTATTTTTAACGAAGTAAGTTCGATTCCTGAATCTGCCCTCATAGCTTTCAGTACGTCGTTTGTCTGATAACATAATGAATCTAATGTTGCACGGATAATATGATATTTATTTACTCCTCGTGTAATTCCAACGATCGTTCCTCTTGCGTACTGATCCCAGTGTGGTGCTCCAAGTCCTGTAAATGCAGGTACAACATAGCATCCATTTGTATCTTTGACTTTCTTTGCCATATATTCTGAATCCTGTGCTGAATCAATCAGACGCATTTCATCTCTTAACCACTGGATCGCTGCACCGGCTACAAAAATAGATCCTTCCAATGCATAATTTACTTTTCCGTCTAATCCCCATGCAATTGTTGTAACAAGACCATTTTTAGAAAATACTGGTTTTTCTCCTGTGTTCATCAGCATAAAACATCCTGTTCCATAGGTGTTTTTCGCTTCCCCTGGATTAAAACAAGTCTGACCAAACAATGCTGCCTGCTGGTCTCCTGCCGCCCCACCGATCGGGATTTCTCCACCGAAGAACTGAGGATCTGACATTCCATACACACAACTTGATGGCATTGGTTTTGGAAGCATGCATTTTGGAATATTCAGTTCTTCGAGAATTTCATCATCCCACTGAAGGGTATTAATATTAAAAAGCATTGTTCTAGAAGCATTGGAATAATCTGTAACATGTACCGCTCCTTTTGTCAGTTTCCAAATCAACCATGTCTCTACTGTTCCAAAAAGAAGCTCTCCTTTTTCGGCACGTTCCCGAACACCTTTTACATTATCAAGGATCCATTTTAATTTTGTTCCTGAAAAATAAGCATCGATCATAAGTCCTGTTTTTGCTCTATAAGAATCGATAAGTCCTTTTTCTTTTAAACTGTCACAGTACTCCGATGTTCTACGACACTGCCATACAATCGCATGGTATACTGGTTCACCCGTTTCTTTATCCCATACGATTGTTGTTTCTCTCTGGTTTGTAATACCGATCGCTGCGATATCCTCTGCCGTTGCTCCGACTTTTGACATTGCTTCTACCGCAACGCCAAGTTGTGTTGACCAGATTTCATTTGCATCATGCTCTACCCAGCCTGGTTTTGGAAAATACTGTGTAAATTCTTTTTGTGCTACAGAACACATCTCACCTTTTTCATTAAAAAGAATACATCTGTTACTTGTTGTTCCTGAATCCAGCGCCATAACATATTTAGCCATACTGTGAATCCTCCTTTGATCTTTAATGTTTCGTTTTTGGTATATGCTGTTACATCCTCGAGGTTTTAGGTTAGTGAGTGAGAATAAGAACTCACTACAATAAAAAAGGGCATAGTATCCAAACGACATCTCTGCCGCAATACTACGCTCTCATCATCTCAGCACTTTTATTTTCTTGCGATTAGTCTAACACAATCTTCTGTCGTTTTCAAGTGTTTTATTATTTTTGTATATATTTTCACATAATTTTTTATTGCTTTTTATTTAATATGCATAATAAACTTTGTTAAAAATAAGGCAATTTAAAAAAGTGCCTAATTTTTAGACACTTTTATATTTTGTTGATAGTCATCCCGTCTTATTTTTATTATTCTTAACCTATCAACGGAGCAAAATCTAAGATTAATTGAACAGACTTGCTCTTATGGCAATATCCAGAATCTGAGTTGACACATCGGCATCTTTTCTCATGCCACCTGCAACCCAGTCACAAATCATGTCAATGGTTCCATGACTGAAAAATCTTGCCACAATCTCCTGGGCATCGCCAATAATACCAAGTCTTTCATAGTCCTCTTGAAAAGAGAGCATCAATGCTTTCTTGTAGTAATCTACAAGGATCTGATACAGGGAACATCGTCCTCTATCCGTAAGTGCATTGGTGTAAAACTTTTTCTCTAATTTCATATGTCTGCAAAGGAGAATAATGCTATCCGCCCAATAATCCTTTGCCATATATTTTTCAATAACAGGTTCGATTTCATTATGAAAGATCCATTCGATCACAGCATACTTATCCGCAAAGTGATAATAAAATGTATTTCTGTTGATCCCGCATATCCGCGAAATTTCTATAACGGAAACTTTTTCATATGGTTTTGTGCTGACCAGTTCTTTTGTACCTAATACAATCGCCTGTTTTGTAGAATCTGCTGCAGACATTACATAAACTCCTTTTTGCTTCGTTTATTTCATTATATCAAAGGGTTTCATAGATGTATAGTGTAATCATTATTTTAGGAGGGTTTAAAAATGACAAAAGATAACACATCAAAAAACGGACGCGCAGATATTTTGATCAAATGGATCATGTTTACAGCCGCAATCACAGGTATGGCTATTTTAAGTGCTTTTTACCCATTGGAGGGAAACGTTCCAATGATCGTTATTCCATCAATTCTGGTACTTCTTTTTGCCAAACCGGTTTTCTTTGAAAAACTGAAACTTACTACACTTCTGATCATGCGCATTCTTATTGTTTTTGCAGCACTTAAACTGTTTAATCCACAAGTATACGTGAATGTGATCATGCTAATGCTCATCATCAATATTCTAGAAGCTACATTCACAGATCTTTTACGTTACAAAAAATATTTTAATGCAATTTCCGGATTTGCTGTTGCAATCGGTGTAATCGCACTGCGTGGTGTATGGCAGTTTAATGCTCCATTTGGAGACTACTACCTCACAGAAGGTGTAATTCCGATGGTTACTATTTTTTACGTAATTGCGTATACGCTCTGGAACTGGATTTTTGTTACAAACGAATTCAGTGACTCTGTAGCTCTTATGCACGTAGGATTTTTATTTGCTCCAATCTTTGGTTCTATTTGTACACTTGGTCTTGGCGTATATGGTGGAATTGGAATGTGGCTTTTACTTCGTGCAAACTCTCTTGCCATTGGTGGCTGGATGCAGATCGGAGCGAAAGACTGGTTTGAACGTGAATTCAGAAGTAAACGATTCAGTGCATTTGTAAACTGGACAAAAAAGAGAAACGTACAGATTGTTGCCATGATCATCAATGTAGGTCTGATTCTTGCAGCAATCGGTATTACTTTTGCAAATGGTGGAATCCATTTTGAATTTGCACCATTCTTTCTTTAATAAAATTAAATTTTAGGAGGCTTTATATTATGGAAAATTATGATGTAATCGTAATTGGCGCAGGAAACGGCGGTCTTGCAGCTGCTGCCACCTTAGCCGAGAAAGGAAAGAAAGTGATTCTTTTCGAAAAACACAACATCCCTGGCGGCTGTGGAACAAGTTTTCGTCGTGGCCGTTTCGAATTTGAAGTTGCTCTGCACCAACTGAGCCACATGGGTACACCAGAGAAACCCGGTCCACTTAGAAGACAGTTCAAAAGATATGGTATAGAAGACGAGATTGACTGGATTCAGATTGAAGAACTGTATCGTGTAAATTTCCCTGATGGAACAGGTCTTAGCATTCCGGTAGGAAGAGAAAAGTGTACAGAATTTCTGTGTAAAGAATTCCCTGAACACAGTGAAAATATCAAACGTTATTTTAAGACCGTTTATGATTTCTGCCAGCAGGCAAATGAATTTTCAGCAAAAAGTGAAGAAAGCACAGGGGAACCTGGTTCATTCAAGAAATTTATCATGAAAAAAGGCTTCCCAAAAATGTACCCGACACTGGCAGAATATGGACTAAAAAGTTCACAAGAAGTTTTAGACGAATTTTTCCCTGGATGTCCGAAACTACAACTTGCTTTAAGCGTTTACTGGTGTTTCATGGGCATGCGTCCAGATCGTTTCCCATGGTCAATTCTCGCAAAATGTACATTTATCTATATGGAAGATAAACCATACTACCTTCGTGGAACATCCATGATGATGAATCAGGCTATTATGGAAGCAGCAAAACGTATGGGTGGTGTCGTACAGCTTAACTGTGGTGTTGAAAAAATTATCGTCGAAAATAACAAAGCTGTCGGAATTATTGACGAAAAAGGAAGAGAATTCCGTTGTAAAAAAATCATTTCAAATATTTCTCCACTTGCTACTTATGGAAGTCTTATGGATCCTGATGATGTACCTGATTCTGCAAGAGAATATTTAAAACCATATACAGTAGGTATCTCCGCTCTTACTTGCTTTATAGGACTTGACTGTACTCCTGAAGAAATTGGATTTACAACCTCCTTTACCTTGAATTATGAAAGTTTTGATGCGAATAAAGATTTTATGGATGCATACAAACTGCTTCCGGAAAATGATCCACTTATTGCTACATGTTATACAGTAGACGACAGAGAAGTCTCTCCTGAAGGCACTTCTGTGATCACAGCCGGAACTTTGAAATATGCAGAAGAATGGGAAAAACTTTCCCCTGAAAAATATTATGAAATGAAATACGAAGCAGGAAGACGTATCGTTGCCCGCCTTGAAAAAATGTATCCCGGCTTTACTTCCCATATTGAAGAAATGGAAATTGCCACTCCACTTACACATATGCGCTACTTAGGACATCCAGGTGGTGCGATCTATGGATATGAACAGGACTTAAGACAATCTGTTTTCTTCTTCCCTACAGAAAGTAAAATTGACGGATTAGAATTTGCCAGTGGCTGGGTAAATGCCTGTGGTTTCGGACCAAATTATACATATGCAGATAAAGTAGCAACCCGCGTTGCGAAGGAGGTTTAAAATGGCAAAAACAATTAAAGAAACACTTCTTGGTACTTTGGTACATGGAGAAGAAATTTTACAAGAGATCGACATTCTTCGCACCATTTCCGAAGATAAAATTTCAAGTGAAGATCCTGCAACAGTCAGATTAAAAGGACTGCATCCAAAGGAATTGCATCTTGTAGTGAGTGCTGTTTATGATACTGGAAAGAATGCCAAGATTTTTCGTCTTTCTTCAAAAGATGGATATCTTCCACCTTTTGAAGCAGGACAGTATTTAAATATTTTTACAGAAATTGACGGCGTACGCACAAGCCGTCCTTACAGCATCAGTTCCTCTCCAAGACAGAGAGCGTACTATGAGATCACTGTTGCCCGCACTGTGAATGGTTTCGTGTCTGACTATATGCTGGATCACGTAAAAACCGGTGATGAATTTACAGCTTCAAGACCTGCCGGTGTATTCCACTATCAGCCGGTATTTCACAGCAAAAAAATGCTGATGCTTGGCGGTGGAAGTGGAATCACACCATTTATGAGTATGATTAGAGAAGTACTGGAAGCCGGGCTTGACCGCGACATGATTCTTCTTTATGGATGCAGAAATGCAGAAGCTGCTCTTTTTCACGATCAGCTGACTTCTCTTAGTGAAACATTTTCAAACTTTAAATATTACCTTGTTGTATCTGACGAAGATGCCATCTGGGATGGAGAACGTGGTTTTATTACAGCAGAACGGATCAAAAAACTCTGTCCGGATTATCTGGAACGAACAGCTTACATCTGTGGTCCTGAAATCATGAACCAATTCTGCGTTGACCAATTACATGAACTTGGATTTGCACAAAAAAACATTCGCCGAGAAATGTTTGGAGCTGCAAAAGACATTACAAAAGAAGTTGGCTGGCCTGCAGATCTTACTGGTTCTGAGGTATTTAAAATTACGATCAATAATGAACAAGTAATTCAAGGACGCGCAAATGAGCCGGTACTAACAGCTTTAGAGCGATCAGGTATCCGTGTAAATGTATGCTGCCGAAGTGGAGAATGTAGCCTTTGCCGTGTACAACTTGTATCTGGAAAAGTATTTTTATCAAAAGGAATGATGCTCCGTAAAGCCGACGAAAAATACGGGTATATTCATTCCTGCAAGTCCTACCCGATTTCAGATATATCTATTTTGTTATAATAAAGTAGTTTACTAAAGGAGAGATTATATGGGATTCTTTTTTACAGGTTATAACCTGGCGACCATTGTTGGTTTTATTATTTTAGTTGCCGCTCTCGTACTATTAAATGAGATTAGTCGTAAAAGCAAGGTTCTTTCTATCATTATGTACATTTTAATACCAGCTGTAATGTTTACGCTGATCGCTCTTGGCATTGTTGGAAGTCCTTCTTCCAAAACATGGTTTGGAACAGTCAAAGCCGTTTCCGCACTTCTTGGTGTATTAGGTTTTATGTTGATTCGTTATACAAAACTGGAACACACAAAATTTGCTGCTTATTTTCCTGTGGCAATCTTAGGGATCAATATCCTGGAAGCAGTTTACCGTGATGTGGAAGTTTTCATGAACTACAAAGAGCTTACCGTAGATGAAGCAGGTCTGACACTTCTTGGAGGATACTGGAATCTTTTCAATGCCGCAGCTGGTGTGCTTCTCCTTCTTACAATAACTGGATGGGTTGGGATTCGTGTTGCAAGAACGCCTTCGAAAGATATGGTATGGCCAGATCAGGTATGGTTCTGGATTGTAGCTTATGATGTATGGAATGCTGCTTACTGCTATAATTGTATTTCAACTCGCGCTATGTATTCAGGAATCGCACTTCTTATATCTTGTACAGTTGCAGAAGCTTTCTTGAAACGTGGTGTATGGCTTCAACACAGAGCACAGACACTCGCGATCTTCGCATTGTTCTCTCTTGTAGTTGATTATGCTTCCCTTCCAGCTTTTTCCATTACTGCAACTTACAAGCCAGCAGCATGGGGAACCTTAAGTATTGCTGCATTTATTGTTAATCTTGCCGTATTTATCTATATGATCTTACAGATTAAGAAGACAAAGAAAAATCCATATACAAAAGAACTGTATACGGATCTTGCATCTTACAAGAAAAATCTTGCAGCAAACAATTTAAATTAATCAAAATGGTCTGACTTTGTACTCGTAAGTCAGACCATTTTGTATTTTATACATGAACTACTTTTTTGATCCGATTCGTCAAAATAAATGCAATCACTATTTTCACACAATCTGGAATTATAAATGGTATCACACACCATCCAAGTACTGTGCCGATTCCCACCGCCCCATTTGTTGCAGAATAAATTTTCATAAACCATATCGTACCAAATACATAACATACCAGAAGTCCAAGAATCATAGAGATCAGAAGTGTAATCCCATTTTGGGCAGATCGTTTTTCGATTCCCCACATAAGAAGTGCAGAAAATAAAAATCCAATAATATATCCTCCAGTAGGACCAGCAAGAGCGGCAATTCCACCTTTAAATCCTGAAAATACCGGAAGTCCTACCATTCCTAGAAGTATGTAGATGAAAACAGATATTGTTCCTCTTTTCCCCCCTAAGATCCCGACTGCCAGAAATATCCCCATTGTCTGGAATGTAAATGGAACTGCTGCCGGAATAGAAATCCATGAGCAGATTGCGATGAGTATGGCAAACATACTGATATAGACCATATCTTTTGTTTTACTAGCTGTATTTGTTGTATTCATGATTACCGCTCTCTCCTTTCTTCCATAGCTTATCAAAACGGCTTTCTATTGTCAACCTATTTTTATTTATAGTTAACATTTGTATCGCAACTATTTTACGTGAACTGGTATGGCTAATTTTATATAAACTGGATATTTTTACAAGACCATAAGAATGGTATCATAGGACAAGAAAATTTTAGGAAATTGAGGATAATAAAATGAATCAACAAAAACGTACTATCATGAAACTTACTCAGACCGCTCTTTTGGCTGCCCTTTGCTTTGTATCCTTCACGTTTTTACAAATTAAAATTCCTGTTGGATCTGATGCAACTTCCCTACATATCGGAAATGCATTTTGTGTTCTGGCTGCTTTACTGTTAGGTGGACTCTACGGAGGACTTGCCGGTGCACTTGGAATGACAATTGCAGATATTTTGGATCCAGTTTATATTGTAGGTGCACCAAAGACCTTTGTTCTGAAACTCTGTATTGGTCTTATCGTCGGACTTGTAGCACATAAATATGCAAAAATCAATAAAAGTACTGACAAAAAATACATTTTCCGCTGGAGTCTTATTGCTACCATAGCAGGACTTGCATTCAATGTTGTAGCTGATCCGATCGTAGGCTTTTTCTATAAACAATATATTTTAGGTCAGCCACAAGAGCTTGCTGAAGCACTTGCAAAAATGAGTGCCGTCACAACTTTTGTGAACGCTGTTGTTTCTACGATCCTTGTAGTTTTCTTATACAATGTACTTCGTCCTGTTCTTCTTCGTATGGGACTTCTCATTGTGGATGAGGATTAAATCAAAAATCAGCCGGACAGAAATAATTATTTTCTGCCCGGCTGATTTTTCATTCTTTTACTTTTTACACGATTGGCTCAAAATCTACTGCCCCATGTTTACACAATGGGCAAATGAAATCATCTGGAAGTACATCCCCTTCATAAATATATCCACAGATTTTACATACGAAACCTTTTTTACCCTCTGTCTGAGGTTTTGGTTTTACATTTTTCTGATAGTAAGTATATGTCATTGTATCTTTGTCACTCATAACTCTTGCTTCTGTAACAGAGCAGATAAAGTAACCATGTGATCCAAGATCAATATATTGCTCAACTTTCAGTGACATAAATGCATTGATATATTTTGGAAGGAATAAAAGTCCATTGTCTGAACGAAGTTTCTTCCAGTCTGCAAATTTATCTACGTCACGACCACTTTGGAATCCAAAATTTTCAAACACACTAAATGGTGCATCTACAGAAAGACAGTTCACATTTAACACTCCTGTCTTCTTGATCACATCGTGAGAATAATTTGCCTTGTTAATTCCAACAGCTACACGTTTCGGATTATCTGTAAGCTGAGAAACTGTATTTACGATCAATCCATTATCTCTTGTTCCATCATTTGATGTAACTACATATAGACCATATCCAATCTTAAATAAAGCTTTCAGATCATTCTTGTCTGCGCTCTCATCTGACTGTGCCATATATTCCTGACAAAGTTCTTCTGCCATAAGCTCAAGCTGTTCCATATTTTCATCACTTAATGAAGACATGATCTTTGTTGTATTCTCAAGCCATGTAATATTTTTGCTCTTTTCCAGCATACCAGACATTACTTTTCCAGCCATAGATGCCCAGCTTCCATTCTCAATAAGACCAACTGTGCGGTTTTGGAAGTTTCTCTCTGTCAGATGCTCAATAAATTCTCTCATGAATGGAAAGATATCTGCATTATAAGTAGTAGTCGCCAGAACAATCTTTCCATAACGGAATGCATTCGCCACTGCTTCTGACATATCTGTTCTTGCAAGATCACAAACTACGACATTTGGGCATTTCTTTTCTTTTAATTTTGAAGCAAGAATCTCTACTGCTTTTTTCGTATTCCCATAAACAGAAGTATATGCAATCATGACACCTTCTGTCTCAACTCCATAAGAAGACCAAATATTATATTTTTCAATATAATGTGCCAGGTTTTCGTTAAGAACAGGTCCATGAAGTGGACAAATCACTTCAATATCAAGTCCTGCAGCCACCTTTAAAAGTTTCTGTGCCTGTGCACCATACTTTCCAACAATACCAATATAATAGCGACGCGCTTCATCATCCCAGCCATCGTCTACATCCGGTGTACCAAATTTACCAAATGCATCTGCTGAGAACAACACTTTATCTGTACTGTCATAAGTAACCATAACTTCCGGCCAATGTACCATTGGTGCGAAAACAAACGTAAGTTCATGCTTTCCTAAAGATAATGTATCACCATTTGCTACAACAAGTTTCTTTCCATCCAAATCCATATCACGGAAGAAATTTTCCATCATTGTAAATGTCTTTGTATTTGCAACAATTGTTGTATCTGGATACTCTTTCATAAAATTATAAATATTTGCGGAGTGATCTGGTTCCATATGCTGAACAATAAGATAATCTGGTTTTGCTCCGTCTAAAGCTCTGCCTATATTGTAAAGCCACTCTTTTGTGAAGTTTACATCAACTGTATCCATAACCGCTGTTTTTTCATCTTTAATCACATATGAATTGTATGACATTCCATCCGGTACATCATACTGTCCTTCAAAAAGATCTATATGGTGATCATTCACACCCACATATAAAATATCCTTTGTTATTTTCATCTACAGGATCCCCTTTCTTGTCTTGTTTTGAACAATCCTCTACATAAAATATTATATCTACACTCAAAATAATTATCAATTATTTTTTGTAAAATTAAGGTCTTACATTTCCTATAGAACAAACATCAAATATTGACATTTTATTTCAGTTGTGATATTGTCTTAAGTGCATAAGACAATAGATGGTTTGAAAGGAGAGATAGCATTGAAATGGATATTAAATGACAATATTCCAATCTGGCCACAGTTAAAGGAACAGATCATGCGGGCGATTATCTCTGGTGAATACCCATCGGGCAGTTCTTTTCCCACTGTCCGACAACTTGCTGAAGAAGCCGGAGTAAATAGAAACACCATGCAAAGAGCCCTGTCAGAATTGGAAACAGATGGTCTACTCGCTACGAATCGCACTGCTGGTCGTACCGTTACATCGGATATGACTTTGATCTGCAAGACAAAAAAGCAGCTTGCACAATCAACGATTAATAATTATTTTAAAGAAATGGAAACTCTTGGTTTTACCAAAGACGAAGCTTTATCTATTATTATAAATAAGGAGAGTGAATAATCTATGAGCAACATTGTAAATTGTCAACAACTCACAAAAAAGTTTTCCACAAAAACAGCTCTTGATCATATGGACCTTCATTTGGGCCGCGGGAAAATTATTGGTCTTTTAGGACCAAATGGTTCTGGAAAAACAACGCTTATCAAACTACTTGCCGGTCTTTTAACACCAACAGAAGGTACAATTAATATTAACGGAAAACCAATCGGTGCTTATACAAAATCTATTGTAAGTTATCTTCCAGACCAGAACTATTTTGCAGACTGGATGACTGTAAAAAATATTTTTGATATGTTTGAAGATTTTTATAAAGACTTTAACAGAAACAAGGCCCTTCGTATGTGCCAATCTCTTGGAATTGATGAGAAAATGAAAATCAAGACTATGTCAAAAGGGACCAAGGAAAAAGTACAATTGATTCTTGTCATGAGCAGAGATGCACAACTTTACCTTTTAGATGAGCCAATTGCTGGTGTAGACCCTGCTGCCAGAGACTACATTCTCACAACAATCATCAATAATTACAATGAAAATGGTACTGTCCTTATTTCTACGCATCTGATTTCAGACATCGAACGTATTCTTGACGAAGTAATTTTTATCAAAGACGGAATAATCCTGCGCCATGAAACAATTGATGATATTAAAGAAAAAGAAGGTAAATCCATAGATGCTGTATTCCGCGAACAGTTCCGCATGCAGCCCTATCCTAATAATACCAGAGATGATTTTTCTACAATCAGCACTTATCACTTAAATGAAACGGAGGAAGCTGAAAATGACAGGTAAATTAATGAAATACGAATTCAAATCTATCGCCAGGCTCATGGGAATCCTCTGGATTGCTCTTCCTGTCTGTGCTTTATTACTGGGTCTGACCGACAATAGGACCTACAACATTGATAACGCTTTTTTCGATGATATACTTTCTCTTGTCACGTTAATCTTGTATATTTCCGTTTTTGTCGCCATGATTGCCGTTACAACAGTAGTAATCGTCATGCGTTTTTATAAAGGTCTTATGAGACAAGAAGGTTATCTTATGCATACCCTCCCGGTAAAAACATGGCAACTTATTACTGCAAAGGGAATCGTTTCAACATGTGTTGTGCTGATCAGCGGTCTCATCTCCGTCTTATCCATCTTATTACTAAACTCTTTAGACGGATTACGATCACTGGTAGATGTATTCCAGTCCTTATTTGCTACATTCCACGAATATCCAGATTCCATACTCTCATTTATTGAACTTATCTTTTTTATACTTACCGGAATCATCAGTGGAATTTATCACATTTTTGTTTCTTTGGCAATTGGGCATCTTGCTAAGAAGCACCGCATCCTGTTCTCTTTGCTTTCCTACATCGGTATCAGTATCGTATGCTCTGTAATCAGCACAAAATTGTTCGCTCTATTGCAGCCATGGATGACAAAAACATCTGCCTATACGATTCAGATCCCTGTAGCAAACATATTCGCCAATGTTTTCGAAATGTTGCAGGCTGCTTGTTTGATCAGTATCCTATTTTCTATTATTGAAATTCTGATTTTCCATTTTGCTACCGAATACATCCTTCGCAAACACTTAAATCTTGAATAACTATTATTTTCTAATTTCCACTTGACATATAGTATAAGTCTGCGTTAAAATAAGATGGAATGTGATTATAAGAGCGCGTGTCTTTTAAAAGATTCCGCGCTTTTTTTACGTTTTAACCTAAAAAGCTGATATGTAAAGGAGCATTTTAAATGAAATATGATGTAATTATTGTAGGTGCCGGCCCTGGTGGTATTTTTTCTGCTTATGAACTTATGAAAAAAAATCCTGATCTAAAAATTGCAGTTTTTGAATCAGGCTATGCTCTTAGTAAAAGAAAATGTCCAATCGATGGAGACAAGGTGCCAAGTTGTATCAAATGTAAGACTTGCGCTATCATGAGCGGTTTCGGTGGTGCAGGAGCATTCTCTGATGGTAAGTACAATATTACAAATGACTTTGGTGGAACATTGTACGAACACATCGGTAAAAAGAAAGCTTTAGAGCTTATGAAATATGTAGATGAGATTAACCTCTCTCATGGTGGAGAAGGTACAAAGATGTACTCTACAGCTGGAACAAAATTCAAGAAATTATGTATTCAGAACAAGCTGAACCTTCTGGACGCTTCTGTTCGTCATTTGGGTACAGACATCAATTATGTAGTTCTTGAAAATATTTATAATGAGTTAAAAGACCGTGTTGAATTTTTCTTTAACACTCCAGTAGATAAAATTGAAATTATTGACGGTGGATACCGTATTCTCTACAAAGATGCGTATGCTGACTGTAAAGACTGTATCGTATCTGTAGGTAGAAGTGGAAGTAAATGGATGGAATCTGTATGTAAAGATCTTAACATCCCAACAAAATCAAACCGTGTAGACTTAGGTGTACGTGTTGAACTTCCCGCTGTTGTATTTTCACATCTTACAGACGAATTATATGAAAGTAAGATTGTATATCGTACAGAGAAATTCGAAGATAATGTTCGTACATTCTGTATGAACCCACATGGTATCGTTGTTAACGAAAATACAAATGGTATCATTACAGTAAACGGACACAGCTACGAAGACACTGAGAAACAGACTGATAACACAAACTTTGCTCTTCTTGTTGCAAAACATTTCTCTGAGCCATTCAAAGATAGTAACGGATATGGTGAAAGTATCGCCCGTCTTTCTAATATGCTTGGTGGTGGAGTTATTGTTCAGCGTTTTGGTGACCTTGTACGTGGTCGTCGTAGTAACGCAAAACGTATTGAAGAAGGTCTTGTAACTCCTACATTAGCTGCTACACCTGGAGATTTAAGTCTTGTACTTCCAAAACGTATCTTGGACGGTATTATTGAGATGATTTATGCACTTGATAAAATTGCACCAGGTACCGCAAATGACGATACACTTCTTTATGGTATCGAAGTTAAATTCTACAATATGGAAGTGGATATTGACGAAAATCTTGAGACAAAATATAAAGGTCTTTACATCATCGGAGATGGTAGTGGTGTTACTCACTCTCTGTCACATGCATCTGCAAGTGGTGTATATGTAGCACATAAGATTACAGAAACAGTATAATCATAACTTTATAAAAATACCCGGATGAAATCATTTTTGATTGTTCATCCGGGTATTTTTTACATCTATATATTTTTACATTGTACGTGCAACTTCGAATGCTTCCTCAACAGCATTTAAAGCTCTTCTTGCTTTCTTCGCATCCCCAATAATATGAACCGGAATCTTATTTGCTTCACAATAATCCTTCACATCTTCCATATCACGAGAACGTGCCCCGATTGCAATTACAACGCTATCACAAGGGATCACTTTCGCTTCTCCATTTGTTTCAATTTGAACCCCTTCATCTGTAATTCCAACACACTTACTATTGCACTGAATATCTACATCAAGACGTTTGAGCTTTTCATTTACACAGATTTTACGCAAATTTCCTAAATCTTTTCCTGCTTCATCTAGCATTTCAACAACATGTACTTCATGCTGTCTGCTTGCCAGATAATCAGCCACTTCAAGTCCTACAAGACCTCCACCTATAACACAAACAGAACCTTTGACTTCTTTCGTTCCATTTAATACAGAGTGGGAATCTACTACACATTTTTTCTCTTCACCTGGAAGTGAAATTGTGATTGGCTTTGCACCTGCAGCAATGATTACTTCATCAAATGTCTCTTGTTTTAACATTGTTGCGTCCACTTTTGTCTGATAATGTACTGGTACGCCCATTGCTTCAATTTGTTTTCCAAATGCACGTGCTGCAGTTTCCATTTCCTGTTTTCCTGGAGCTTTTCCAGCTGTTAAAATCTGGCCCCCTAACTGGTTTCCTGCCTCAAAAATCTCTGGCATGTGGCCTCTTTGTTTTAAAATTTTAGCAGCTTCTAATCCTGCCATACCTCCTCCAATGATTGCAACACGTTTCGGAGTATCTGTAGGCTTTATTTCCCACTCTTCTTCGTGTCCTATCATTGGGTTGCGTAAACAAGTAATAAATGGACGATTTGCTAAATCACAGAATCCATCATAACATCCCTGATTACATCCAACACAATGTACGATATCTTCTGATCTTCCTTCTTTTGCTTTCAAACAAAATTCTGGATCTGCTAACTGTCCACGCCCTACAACTACAAAATCCGCTTTCTCTTCCGCGAGAATTTCTTCTGCCTGCTCTGGGGTATTGATTCTTCCAACAGCAATCGTTAACATACCTGTTTCTTTACGAATTCTTTCTGCATTTGCTACATTAAATCCTCTTGGCACATCCAAAGGTGGTACTTCATAAACAGTAGCTGATGTAATCACATTTCCTCTTGATACATCTAAAACATCCACACCTTCTTTTTGAGCAAGCTTGCAAAATGCAATAACTTCTTCTATCGTCAGACCATTTGGCAAGCAGTCGTCATGCGCATCAATACGCATGAAAAGTGGCATGTCCTCCGGAATATTTTCACGAATTGCACGAATACATTCCAACGGAAAACGAGAACGGTTTTCAAAACTTCCGCCGTATTCATCTGTCCTGTAATTTATTCCACCACTTAAAAAAGAATGTGGTAAGTAGTTATGTGCACAATGGAATTCTACACAGTCATAACCGGCAAGTGCGGCTCTTTTCGCAGCTTTTCCATATGCTTCAACCACTTCTTTGATTTCGTCTTTTGTAATGGCTGGTATTGTAAACTTCCCAAAATTCATATCATTGACTACAAACATTTTTGCTTTTGGATCCATGCCTACAGCAATACTTCCCTGCCATAATTGAACTCCTGCTTTTCCGCCAGCTTCATGAATTGCATCCGTCAGTTTTTTATGTCCTTCAATGTAAGAATCCTCACTGATAGAAACAAAATGTGCCGGAGCGCTTGGTGTATGTACCGCTGCCACTTCCACAATATTTAATCCACAGCCGCCTTTGGCACGCGCTTTATGATATGCGATCAAACGTGATGTAATCTCACCATGTTCTCCTGCCATTCTTGTTCCCATTGCTGGTAAAATAATACGATTTTCCATATGTAACCCGCGAATATCGCATGGTTTAAATAAATGATCAAATTTCATAAGAACCTCCTATAACTATCTCGGTTTATTATAACGCTAGCTGCAATGTTCTAATATGCATTTATCTGATAAATTCTCTCATTTTCAAAGATTTCTATATGCCTTTCGATATGCACTTGGAGTACAATTTCTCTTCTTTTGAAAGATTCTTTGAAAAGTAGACAGACTGCCAAATCCACAATCCATTGCAATTGTGGTAATTGATTTGTCTGTTGCTTCCAGTAATGTTTTCGCATATAAAAATCGGATATCTTCTAATAAGCTTGTAAAACTCAAGTCATAATCTTTTAATAATTGATCAATTGCATATTCTTTGATATTCAATGCCTGTGCACAATCATAAATTGTAATGTGTGATGTAAAATTAAATGATAAATATTGAAGGATCTTCAAAAATCGATCCTGTCCATGATAATAATGTTCTTGATCTAAAATCATTGTCTGCTGGTATTGGGTTGGACTCATTCCCGTATACTGCTCGAAAATACGATAAAACGTAGCCGAAGAACAACATCCTAATTGTTCTATAATATAGGAAATATCCAATTCTTCAAAATGTAACAACGCACATGCGTTTAAAACTTTCGCAAATTGTTTTAATTCCAGAAAAGTCATCCCACTTAATTGTTTTAATTTCTGATTTAAGTAATTCGGATGGTAACCCAGTTTCATGGCCGCCTCATTGATTGTATATGCTCTTGCAGGCGACACAAGGATTTGTTGAATAATATACCATACATCTTTTTCATCCATCTTTTTTGTGTCTTTCAGAGCATAGCGGCAATACAATGTGTGTAATTCCAGCACCTGATAGACAATCATATTGCGTGCTCCAAATTCGCTTTCTTCCTGCTCCAGATAGATACTTTCGAACAACTCTTTTAAATGTGGATCACAACTTCCATCGATCATCGGTTTCGTTTCATAAACTAACTCAGCATGTGTTGCGGATTCATGCTTTTCCCACATCATATGCATAAACAGACCGATGAAAAATCGAATTCTGATTACTTTTAGTTTTTTTTCAATCCTATAAATTTGGTAAAGATGATGTGCATACAAACATAAAAAAGCATTTTTTTCTAATGAATACGCTTTCCCGTTCACATCGATCTTAGCTGTTCCATCCAACACATACCACAGTTCGACCTGAACATGCGCATGAAGGTCAATCGGCTTACTAATCTCTAGCATTTCGACCTGGATTTCTTTTTCTTTATAATTATTATAATAATCTATTCCCGTAAACCAGTCTTTTTGTTCCTTCATTCTTAATTTCCTACCTGTTATTTTGATTGATCTTAGTTAAATCAATGCACTCCCTTTTGTCTTCAACCATTTTTCTTGCTTTTTATACTCTGGAAATACTTTTTCTACTTCTGCCCAGAAGTCTTTTGAATGATTCATTTGTTTTCTATGACATAATTCATGCACTACCACATAATCCTGAACTTCTTCTGGAGCTTTCATCAAAAGACAATTAAAATTGAGATTTCCTTTTGAACTACAGCTGCCCCATCGTGTCTTTTGATTTCTTATAGTGATGCGCCCATACGTAACTCCGACTTTTTCAGCATAATACGCTACTTTCTGCGGAAGCACCTTCTTGGCTTTTTGTACAAGAATTTCTATCTCTTGTGGACTTGTTCGAATCTGATTTTCTGGATTCTCTTTTTGTCTCTCAAATTCTTCCAGATGTTTTTTAATCCACATTTCTTTTTTGCAAACCAGTTTGTCTATATCAGATTTCTTCATCCACAACGGAGCTCTCACAACCACTTGCCCCGTTTTCCTAACTTGGATGGACATTGTCTTACGGTTACTTTGTATAACCTCCACATTTACGAATTCTTTCATATCGATTTCCTATCCTGAATCAGCTATTGTTTTACCCCATCATAGATCCATGTTTTTCCATAATCATCTGAACGAAATACAATTCCTTCTTCTTCATATGCCTGCACTGTAACCAATACTTTATATACATTTCCTTCTTTTTCCGGCATATTAATAAACTGATAATCTTCAACTTCAAGTCCCAGACTTTCTGCAGATTTTGGAAGTTCTGTAACCATTTCCATAGGGAATTCACATTTTAAAAAGCTTCTTCCTCCGTCCTGCGTCCTGTAAATAGCAGAATTGCTCCATGATGCCCCTGTAAGTCCAGCAAATCCATGGTTTTCATCGTAAAACAAAAGACCTTCTGCCACACCAAGCTCATTTGAAAATGGATTGCTATTCATAGTTTCCCAGTTATTTCCACCATCTTTTGTATTTTCTAATTCATAAAAACGACTTCCACAGGCAGCGTCTGTAACAATCATCCGCCAGCCAATGTTATCATTTAGGAAATAATACATTGACCCGTCTGAATCGTCTACACTCCATTCATCTTCTTGCTTTGATTCTTCTATTTGCTGCTTCTCTTGCACTTTTTTTAACTGATCTTGGGAAGTATACGTGGGCTCCATAATATAGCGAACCGGCGTAATTTCTTCATCTTTTTCCGGAATATGCAAAGACACTTCATATCCAGTGACTTCTCCACCTTGCTTTAAAAGCGAATATATTTTTGAGCTTTCTCCTTTTTCTACCTTGTCACCATCTGCATCCCCTATCAGGTACTTCAATCCCTCTGCAGTAGCAAAAGAACGTTTTCCATAATATAAAAGTTCATACGTCTCTTCGGTTTTCGGCCACTTCTTTACAGTCTCTTCTATATCTGCTCTTTTCATAATCTGACATAACGGCTCAAGTAGCATTTCTTTTTTGTAGGAATTCATTGCCTGTCCTCCAGTATGTACGATTATTTTTTCATTTTTCGACACATCATAATCAATCAGATAAGTTTTTTCACCAAAAAAGCGTTTTTTCCCATATAAAAATGTTGAAAAGGATTTAATTTTTCCCTGTCTGTCAAAAGTCAACATAAAATCTGAAGACACATATAATTTATCTGGTAATCTTAATTTCTTATCCAGATCTTCTATGATTCCTTCGACTCCTTCGTCATATACATTATCATGGATCAAAGTGACCTTTTTCGTATGAAAAATATCGTGAATCTTCCAATAGATTGTACTCCTATACGGATACATCCAACATAAAAAAATAATCCACAAAATAAGCAGAATCAAACCTGCCAATATAAAATATGTTTTTTTACTTTTGAAAGACCTCATATGCTCCCTGTCATTCATAATCTATCACCTCTTTTATATTGTCATTGTACCATAAATCATATTCCATGCTAGAACTTTAAAAAAATTTCATAAAATTAGCACTCGCCTGTTGACTCTGCTAATAATATGTGTTATATAATATATAGAACAAATAAAACAGATGTATTTCAAGGAGGTATGACTTATGTTATTAGCAAACAGAAATAATTTTTTTGATGAGATGTTTCAGGATCCTTTCTTTACACGTCCATTTGAAAACACCTCCGCACAGATCATGAAAACAGATATTCATGAAAAAGACGGAAACTATATGATAGAAATGGAACTTCCAGGATATGCAAAGGAAGATATTTCAGCAGACTTAAAAGATGGTTACCTTTCCATCAGTGCAGCAAAAGATCAAACTAATGAAGAAAAAGATGATAAAGGAAACTGCATCCGTCGTGAGAGATACACAGGAAACTGCACAAGAAAATTCTATGTTGGAAAAGATGTCACAAAAGAAGATATCAAGGCTGCATTTTCAGATGGAGTTCTGAAATTAATCGTTCCAAAAGAAACGCCACAGGCTGTAGAAACTGCAACACGAATTGCCATTGAATAAATGCTTTACAGGAAAAGGGATAGCAACTGCTATCCCTTTTCTCGTAATATTATACTTTTAGCTACACAAAATTTCTTTGATCATAACATCATTTCCGGAAAGAATTTCCATATTATGGCTTCCGCATTCAGGGCAGGTAAAATCCTGGGCTGTTGCATTAAATTCTCTTCCACAATCTTTACACCTGACAATTCCCGGAACTGTTTCCATTTCCAGTATGGTATTCTCCATAAACGTTTTGTAGACAGCCGCCGGAAAACAGACTTCCATGTAGTGAGGAATCACACCAGATAATTCTCCAACTTCCAGTACCAGTTTTTGTACTTCTGTGAACCCTTCTTCTTTTATTATTTCTTCAATTGTCTTTACCATTGAACTGATTACACCAAGTTCGTGCATGAAACCCTCCCAGATTCTATTCCTTATTTCTTTCCAATTTCTTTTACACCAGTCGCTACGATCTTTCCTGCACGTTTTACAGCATTTGCAGCTATTTTCATCGGAAGTTTTTCATAGGTATCCGGTGTATTATTATATTTACGTACTAAATGAATGGCATCAAATTTACATTTTGTAGTACACTGTCCACAACCTACGCACATATACTCATCAACTTGGGCTGCTCCACATCCAAGACATCTTTCTGTCTCTTTTTTCATCTGCTCTTCTGTAAATGTAATACGGTCATCTTTGAAAGATTTTTTCGCACTTGGATTATGTCCAACCTGCTGACGTGGCATATTATCAAATCCTTCTACCACAACGTTTTGTTTATCAAATGCATGATACTCACGACGATCACGTCCAAGTGTAAGACTCTGTCCAGGCTGTACATAACGATGAATAGAAATTGCTCCTTCTTTTCCTGCTGCAATCGCATGAATTGCAAATTTAGGACCTGTATAAGCATCTCCACCAACAAAAATATCTGGCTGTACTGTCTGATATGTAAGGCCATCCGCTTTTACTGTTCCATTACGATTCAATTCTATATTCGTTCCTTCTAAGAGCGTTCCCCATTCCATAGACTGTCCGATAGAAAGAAGTACCGTCTCAGCTTCCACAACCATTGTGTCATTTTCATCATACTCTGGTGCAAAACGTCCTTCACTGTTAAATACAGAACTGCATTTCTTAAATTCTACACCGGTAACCTTTCCATTTTCTGTAAGAATCCGTTTTGGTCCCCACCCATTTCCAATAGAGATTCCTTCTTCTAGTGTTTCTTCGATTTCTTCAGCAAGAGCCGGCATTTCTTTTCTGCTTTCCAGACAGAACATAGAGACCTCTGATGCTCCTGTACGAGCTGCCGTACGAGCTACATCTATAGCCACATTTCCACCACCGATTACAATTGCTTTTTCCGGCAGTTTCACATCTTTTCCAAGATTTACATCACGAAGGAATTCAACTCCTGTAATCACGCCTTTTGCATCTTCTCCTTCTATTCCAAGTGCACGTCCACCTTGTGCCCCAATGGCAAGATAAAACGCTTCATATCCCTGTTTTCTTAATTCATCTAAGGTAATATCTTTTCCGACTTCTACTCCCGTTTTAAATATGACACCCATCTCTTTTAAAATATCAATTTCTGCTTCTACAACATTTTTTTCAAGACGGAAGGAAGGAATACCAAGCATAAGCATGCCACCTAATCTTTCCTGTTTTTCAAATACTGTAATATCGTATCCGTCTATAGCCAGATAAAATGCACAAGACAGTCCTGCCGGCCCTGCTCCTACAATGGCAATCTTTTTTCCATACTCATGACGCTTTTCAGGGATATAACGTTTAGAACTATCCAGTTCCTGATCTGCTATAAACTTCTTAATTTCATCAATGGCAATCGGCTCATCAATATCTCCTCTTGTACACTCACTCTCACATCCATGTGGACAGATCCGTCCACAAACCGCCGGGAATGGGTTTTCTTTCTTGATCAGTTCTAAAGCTTCTCTATAACGTCCCTGACTTGCCAGTTTAATATAACCTTGAACAGCGATATGTGCAGGACATGCTGTTTTGCATGGGGAAGTGCCTTCTTCTGCCACATCTTTTCTATTTTCACGATAATCCACATTCCAATCTTTTGCTCCCCACATATGATCACGGGCTGTACGTTCTTTTTTCTCCGGCTGCGGTTCTTTTGCACATAAACGCTGGCCTAGCTGAATTGCATTAACCGGGCAATTTTCTACACACTGACCACATGCGACACAACTTGCTGTATCAACTTCTGCACAGAAATTGGAACGGATGGCATCCGGCGTCTTGAACATAGATGCAATACGCATGGAAAAGCAAGAACAGCCACAACAGTTGCAAATTGCAAAAGCTTCTCCACATTCTTCTGTATGAGGCATTTCATGCATCAGCCCCATATCTTCTGCCTTGTGAATAATTTCTTCTGCTTCTTCTCTCGTAATCTCTCTTGCACGGCCGGTATTGATATAATATTCTGCTCCAGATCCCATTTGCAGACACATCTCGTACTCAAGGTGTCCACACCCTTCATCTAGATGACGACGTGATGCCCTGCATGAACAGTCAGATACGCTGAATTTATCATATTTATCAAGATAATGGGACAGTCTTTCCCATGGCTGTACGCCCGGGATATTTTCTATCGCGGATTCAACCGGAATAACCCGCATCATGGCCATTCCTTCTGGAAGCATTGGTGTCATCGGTGCAAGACGGGTACGTGTGTATGCTTCAAAAGCTTTTCCAATCTGCGGATGTGCTTCTAACTGCTCTGTGTTATTGACCATCATTTCCAGCATACCAGGTGCAAAAATATTGACCCAGAATAATTCTTGTCCGTCTTCGTGCCATACTTTACATACACCGATCTTAGCAAGTTCCATCAAGATCTTATGAGTTTCTTCAATACTTTTTCCACACTTTTTAGATACATACTCTACCGTACGAGGTTTTCTTAGCCCCATAGTCAGTGCAACGTCAGCCTGTTCATCGCTTACTACACATTCCAATGCATAATATTCTGGTGCGTTCTCGTCAATTTTGTTCATTACACCGGCAATACCACCCACCATTTTTGCCAGTTTTACAATCTTTGGACGTAATTGTGCCATATTTTTTCTCCTTTATCCTCTTAAAACAAACTGATTTTTATTTTTTCTTCCAGTTTTGTACTTCATGGCGAAGCCAGTCATACCATTCATCCATTCCCTCTCCTGTACGGGCACAGATTGGGATCACCTTCGCCTGTGGATTACGCATATGCACATATTCACGACATTTTTCCATATCAAAATCAAAATATGGAAGCACATCAATTTTATTGATCAGTACTACATCACAAATAGAAAACATCAGTGGATATTTTAGTGGTTTATCATGGCCTTCCGGGACAGAAAGTATCATGGCATTTTTTGAAGAACCTGTATCAAATTCTGCAGGACAGACAAGATTTCCTACATTTTCAAGAACAGCCAGATCAATTTCATCAATTTCTAATCCTTCCAGTCCTTGCTTTGTCATGGCTGCGTCCAGATGACACATTCCACCTGTATGAAGCTGAATTGCCTTTACTCCTGTGTCTGAAATAGTCTGCGCATCTACTTCAGAATCAATGTCTGCCTCCATAATTCCAATTTTCATTTCATCTTTTAAGGCTTCAATTGTTCGTTGAAGAGTTGTTGTTTTTCCTGAACCCGGGCTGCTCATAAGATTCAGTAAAAATACCCCCTTTTCTTTTAAATTTAAACGAAGCTCATTCGCTTCCTTGTCATTTGCCGCAAAAACACTTTGTTTTACTTCCAGTACTTTATATGCTTTCATATTGTCTCCTTTCATCTTTTTCTTTTGTGATAATCATTTTTGATGCAATTATTGACTTTCGTGATTTTTGCACATAAAACAATCGTTTTTCCCTTTCAATATGGTTAAATTATACTATACCGTTTTATTTTATTATATGGTCAATATCTTGTTTGTGTATAAAAAAACTTGTTTCTCATTTAGTACAATAATTAATTTCTCTATTCTTGTATGATGTCTTTCGTTCATGTATCATTAATATGTTATGATTTTTAAAGGATGGGAGAATTCCCAAAATTAATTTTGAATGTGAGGGGGAAAATTCAAATGAAAAATTTTACACCGGAGCTATTGCTTTCTCTAAAGCACTACTCCAAAAATGATTTTATGAAAGATATCGTTTCAGGTATCATTGTAGCAATCATTGCATTGCCACTTTCTATTGCTCTTGCACTGGCATCAGGTGTTTCGCCTGAGCAAGGTCTTTACACTGCCATCATAGCAGGTTTTGTCATTTCTGTTCTTGGAGGAAGTAAAGTTCAGATTGCCGGACCAACTGCTGCTTTTGCTACAATTGTTGCCGGCATCGTTGCCAGAAATGGAATGGATGGTCTTGCAGTTGCTACAATTCTAGCCGGCATTATACTTATAATCATGGGACTTTTTAAGATGGGAAGCCTGATCAAATTTATTCCAAGCACGATTACCCTCGGATTTACTGCCGGAATCGCTGTTACAATCGTAATTGGACAATTGAAAGATTTCCTCGGACTTACTTTTAAAAATGCTCCAATTGAAACAATGGATAAATTAAAAGAAGTTTCATCCTGTATCAACACAACTAATTTCTCAGCATTGCTTATCGGATGTATTGCTCTTGTCATTTTAATCTTCTGGCCAAAAGTTTCAAAGAAAATCCCATCATCTCTGATTGCTGTTATTGCTACAGCTATACTGGTAAAAGTATTACAAATGCCTGTCAATACAATTGGAGATCTATATACAATTTCAAGTACACCACCACATTTCCAAATGCCTGAGTTTTCTTTCAGCACAATATCCGCTGTATTACCAGACGCATTTACAATTGCTATACTTGCAGCCATTGAATCTTTACTTTCTGCAGTTGTTGCTGATGAAATGATCGGAAGCACACATAATTCAAATACAGAATTGATTGCACAAGGTGCCGGAAATGCCGCTTCCGCTCTCTTTGGCGGAATTCCTGCTACAGGAGCTATTGCTCGTACTGCTGCAAACATCAAAAATGGAGGTCGTTCTCCTATTGCCGGAATCGTACATGCCATTACACTTTTTCTTGTGCTAATTCTCTTAATGCCATATGCTGCTCTGATCCCAATGCCTTGTATCGCAGCTGTTCTTTTTCAAGTTGCCTACAATATGAGTGGCTGGCGTACTGTAGTAAAAACAATTCGCACATCTCCAAAAAGTGATATTGCTGTGCTTCTTACTACTTTCTTCCTGACTGTAATCTTTGATCTTGTTCTTGCCATTGGTGTTGGTATGACACTTGCCTGTCTGCTCTTTATGAAACGTATGGCTGATGTATCCGATTTCACAGAATGGGAATATGTAGGTGATTCAAACAATAAAAAGGCTTATCTTAAAGATGTACCAGATCATGTTATGGTATATGAAATGATCGGACCAATGTTTTTTGGTGCTGTAGACAAAATTCCTCATATCTGTGACAATCATGGAAAAACACTTTTAATTCTTCGTATGAAAGGTGTTCCGGCTCTTGATGTCACTGCATTAAATGGACTAACTGTTTTCTGGAAAGAATGTAAGGATCTTGGAATCAGAGTTATTTTTTCTCACGTAAATCAGCAGCCAATGTCAGTATTTCGAAAAGCAAAATTTGACAAACTTGTTGGAGAAGAGAATTTTCAACCTAATATTACCGAAGCAATTAAGGTCGCAATGAATGAAAAATAACATTGGCAGCATTTAATTTTGCTGACAATTCTAACGCACACGCTTTCCATTGCATAAAAAAAGGTACGATACAATTCCGTTTTTTGGAACTGTCCCGTACCTTTTTTATTTGTTTCATACATTTAAGGATGACTTCTTTTTATAATAATGCACATATTGTCTGATACAATGTATCGTCTTCTTTTCTTACATCTGCACTAAAGATTCTATAGCCTAATTGTTCACAATCTTCCTTTTTCTCAATCTTTAATATTTGTTTTGTATTTTCAATTTCTACTTTAAGAAGTGCTATCATATCTTGTACATTTCCCTCAGTCTTATCGAAGATCACGCGATAGAGTAATTCTGAAAATCCCACATAAACTTCATTCACAGTATCTGTAAAATCTGCCATGATATCCGCAGCCTGTCTTAACAATTCTATTGCTTCATTGATATATTCTTCTTGCTCTTCTATTTTCACAGCATATTCGTTAAACATCAAAATACTAATCTCATCCAGTATAAGCAGTCTTAAGTATTTTGGAATGCACTTCTTTGTTTCCATTACCAGTTCTTTCAATGCTTCAGAAAGTTCTACTTTAACTGCCTCTTCTGACACTCGTTCCATATTAAGCAGATAATGGGTGAAATCATACATCGTCTCAATAAAATCCTGGTCTTTTTCTGCTTTCATAAAATCTACGATTTCATCTTTTTGTGTCTTATCTGCAAGAGAATAGTATAATTGCTCGCACAGATCAAGATAAAAATGACGGGAACGACATCCAATTGCCTCTCGGGTCAGATTTTCGCTTGGAAGATTTATCTTCTTTGTACTACTTACAGCCGCATCGTCTACCAGATCAATAAATCGTTTTGCAACGGATTTGTAATCTGTTTCCTTTCTTTCTTCTTTTATCTGACCTCTTTTTTTCTTCGCCTCTTCAATTCTTTTCCATTTCCAGTAACGCTCCTCATGTCCTGTCCCAAGCATAAGATTATACTGATCCATTCCTCTGATGGGATAACAATAAGTTTCTAAAAGCTGATCATATATTTCATATAAACTGCCATTTTTATTGTACGAAAACTCTACATTCTTCGCATCATCTAGCAGTTCTTTTCCTAAAATTTCGAATCTGTCCATGTCGACTTTCTCCTTTTATACTACATTTTCCTCTCTATATAATACACTATTTTTTCTACTTTTGTAACATTCTCATAAAAAAACCTTGTGGCCTATATACCACAAGGTTTTCTATACACTTCACTTTATATTCAGAAAATTTGTCTAAGTCTTTGTTTTACGCTCTCTTCTGCAAAAGAAACTTCTACGGCCTGACGCATCATTGTCATAATTTCTTCGTCAGTCACACCCCAGTTCTTCTGAACAAAGCTTATTTCTTTTCCTATATTCGTATTGCTCACCGTCCTGTTATCTGTATTAAGTGTCACAGCCAGTCCTTTTTGTATGAATTCTCGAATTGGATATTCTTCTATTGTCTTGACTGCTTTTGTCTGAAGATTGCTGATGGGACACATCTCTATCCCAATCTTTTTATCTCTGCAAAAGCTGATGGCATCGTCATGTCCTCGAAGTGCAATACCGTGTCCAATACGCTTTGCACCAAGTTCTACTGCTTTCGTAACATTCTCAACACGACCACATTCCCCACCATGGATTGTAAATGGGATTCCCATGGCATCAATATGTTGAAATAATCCAGAAAACTCTTCTACCGGAAAAGCAGCTTCATTTCCTGCAAGATCAAATGCACAAAATCCTTTGCCGTAAAATCCTTTCACTTCTTCTGCCATTCTTAAATTTTCTTCGTAGCTTAAATGCCTCATAGTGCATGCAATCACATTATATTCTATATCGTACTCTTTTTTTCCTGCTTCAAGTCCTTCAAGCACAGCTCCCATAACTTTCTCACAATCAAGTCCCTGTCCTTTGGAAAGTGCAGGAGCAAACCTTACTTCTACATATTTTACATTTTCTTTCGAAACATTCTTTATGAAATCATAGCCCGCTCTTCTTAGTCCTTCTTCTGTTTGAAGACACTGAAGTGGAAGATCAAATTTTTTTAAATACTCTGCAAGACTTTGGCAATCATCATCTACCTGCAGTTCTTTTGTACTGAGCTGTTTTCCTAAAAGCTGTTGAATGCATTCTTTACTCAAAGACCCATCAAGATGGCAGTGCAAATCAATTTTTGGAATTTCTTTTATCGTGTTCTGATTCATCCTTACTCTCCAAATACTGCGATATAATCTTTCTTAAATTTCTCAATTCCAGCATCTGTAAGCGGGTGGTGTACCATCTGCTCAATCACTTTATATGGAACGGTAGCAATGTCTGCTCCTGCCAGTGCACAGTCTGTCACATGAATTGGATTACGTACACTTGCTGCGATAATCTGTGTCTGTATACCTGCCACATCAAACATCTCAGAAATCTCACTTACAAGATCTACCCCTCTTACAGAGATGTCATCTAATCTTCCAAGAAATGGTGATACATATGTTGCTCCAGCACGTGCTGCTAAAAGTGCCTGATTTGCTGTAAAAATAAGTGTCACATTTGTCTTGATTCCTTCAGAAGAAAGTACTTTACAGGCCTTTAATCCTTCTACTGTCATCGGAATCTTTACAACCATGTTCGGATGAATCTTTGCAATTTCACGTCCTTCTTTGATCATACCTTCTGCATCTGTAGTAGTCGCTTTTACTTCTCCACTGATTGGACCATCTACAATAGACGCAATTTCTTTGATCACATCTTCAAATACACGACCTTCTTTTGCAATCAAAGATGGGTTCGTTGTAACACCACAAATCACGCCCATATCATTTGCTTTTCTGATATCTTCTACATTTGCTGTATCAATAAAAAATCTCATCTTTTTTTCCTCCTCTAATGTTTGAAATAATTTTACTGTTATTATAACTCCTGTACCATTTCTGAAACATGACATCTGTCTTATTCTAACGAACTTTCCAAAACTTTCCTTTTTTAATGCCTCGAAAAAATATGTTTTATAAATACATAAATCACAATGGCAAACAAACGGCAACATAGATAAAATAGTACTGATTCCGGAGAGAACACAACCCAAAACAGTTA
>RCNI01000209.1_pt1 | contig 39147 bp, 34 predicted proteins | sample 2041151 | NCBI WGS metagenome assembly RCNI01 (sample SAMN09708214, study PRJNA481090) | feces metagenome | isolation source: feces | place: Antarctica: Albino Rookery
AATTTGGGAAATAAATCAGGTAATGCTAGAAACCGAAGTTAGAATTATTGGGAAAGACTAAAAGAGGTAAAGTGTTATCGGGGGAATTCGATAAATAATGAATCAAAAGAAGTGTCTAAAACTTGTAGATACTTCTTTTTACTATTATAATGTATAGAACTATAACAACTAAAATTATGATGAAGAATGGAGTTGGTGCGTTATGAATAGTGATAGCGATTCGGTTAGCCAGTTGAAGTTTCATCAAAAGCAAATCAGAACTGATATTATGACGATTGCATGGCCAGTATTAATAGAAGTGTTATTAGGTTCTTTGTTTGGTATGATTGATATGATGATGCTTGGTAAAATGCCTAATCAAATGATTGCCTCTGCTTCAGTAGCCGCAGTTGGTATGACAAATCAGCCATTATATTTGGGATTAAGCTTGGTTCAAGCCTTAAATATTGGTGGAACAGCTATGATAGCTAGGTATTATGGAGCCAGAAAGTATCACAGAATGGAATCAGTTTTAAAACATGTGATGATTATAGCAATGGTATTTTTTGCGTTGCCATTAGCGATTATAGGTTTTATTTTTGCAGAACCCATTTTATGCTTAATGGGGGCAGAACAAATTGCTATTCAAACGGGATTAGACTATTTTCGTATTATAATGATTGGTTTTGTATTTCAAGCTTTGAATTTTACCATTACTGCAGCTTTACGTGGGATTGGGCAAACAAAAATACCAATGAAAAATAATGTGATTGCAAACTTTTTTAATGTCATTGGTAATTATGTGTTAATTTATGGAGCGCTTGGATTTCCAGCATTAGGAGTGGTTGGAGCTGGAATATCAACTGCTTGTGCAAATTTATTAGCATTAGTATTAACAGTGAGATATTTATTATCAGGGAAGTCAGTTATTCCATTTGACTTAAAGAAAAAGTTTGTTTTTAAGAAAAATATTATGTTGAATTTTGTTTCGATAGGATTACCTTCTGCTGGTGAACAATTAGTCTTGCGTATAGGTGTGATGACTTTTTTAAGAATTGTTTCTGGATTAGGAACAGATGTCTATGCTGCACATCAGATTGCTTTAAGTGTATTATCGTTATCATTTTCTCCTGGGCAGGCTTTTGCAATTACTGCCTCTTCGTTAGTCGGTAAATCATTAGGAGAAAAAAGCCCTGCAAAAGCAGTACAATATGCAAGAACAATTAGTCGAATAGGAATAATCTTTTCTTGTTTAATGGGAGTAGTATTCTATGTTTTTGGTCGCAATATTGCTACTTTATATACGGATAGTCCAGTGATTATACAAAATACCGTAATAGCTCTATCTATTGTAGCTTTAATACAACCGTTTCAAGCTCATCAGTTAATTTTAGCAGGTGTTTTGCGTGGAGCAGGAGATACGGTTTGGACATTAATTTCGACTTTGTTAGGAATTTTGATTGTTCGAGTTAGTTTTGGATATCTTTTTGTTGAAATATTAGGTCTAGGATTAGCAGGAGCATGGTATGCGGTTTTGATTGATCAATTAATTCGTTGGGCAATTATTTTTGGTCGTTTTAAAACTGGAAAATGGCAATATATTAAGATTCGATAATGTTGATAAATAAAATGAGGATATAAAAATTTGTTAATATTTAGAAATAATGAGTTAAATATCTTTTTTTAGTGGTAAAATAAACAAGAATATTGAAAGGGGATGGTGCTGAATGAAAAAAACTCAAATCGGGTTACTAACGCTAGTAGGATTGATGACGACAGGTTGTGGTCGAATGATACCAGAAACATTAAATTCAAATGATACCGTATCAGTAGCGAATAATTCGAGTAATGAAGAATTAGTTGTAGAATCAAATGGACATCAAATAAATGAAGCAAGTAATGAAGAAAAAACATCCATAAATGAAACGAATAGTGAAACAGCAACTTCGGTTGAAGTTGATCCAATTGCTAAAACAGCAATTGCTAAAATTGAAAAAGCAAAAAATATTTTATTAACGGATCAATTTTTAATCATGATTGTCGAAGAAACAACAGATACAGTAACGATTAATATTCGTGAAAATCAAGAAGATAAAGTTGTTAATTATGGGTATTTTAAATATACAAAAACAACAGATGTATTGGAAGAAATGGATGAGATAACAGGAGAATATCAAGTTATTTCATAATGATTATAAAAAAGGAGATATAACTATGGTAAAAAAAGTAGATATTGATTGGGCAACATTGGGATTTGATTATATAAAAACAGATTTACGCTTTATTTCATATTATAAAGATGGTGAATGGGATGAAGGACAACTAACGGAAGATAATATGTTACATATTAGTGAAGGCTCAACAGCATTACATTATGGTCAACAATGTTTTGAAGGGTTAAAAGCTTATCGTTGTAAAGATGGGAGTATTAATTTATTTAGACCAGAAGAAAATGCGCGCCGTATGATTCGTTCATGTCGTCGCTTATTGATGGCTGAATATCCAGAAGATAAATTTATCGAAGCGGTGAAAAAAGTTGTTAAAGCAAATGAACATTGGATTCCTCCTTATGGGACAGGTGGAAGTTTGTATATTCGTCCTTTTATGATTGGTGTTGGTGATAATGTTGGCGTGAAACCTGCAGATGAATATATCTTTTCAATTTTTGTAACTCCAGTTGGAGCTTATTTTAAAGGGGGATTAACACCGACAAACTTTATTGTTTCTGAATATGATCGAGCAGCACCAGTAGGGACAGGAGCAGCTAAAGTTGGCGGAAACTATGCGGCTAGTTTATTAGCGGGAAAACAAGCAAAGGAACGGTCATTTAGTGATGCTATCTATTTAGATCCAGCAACGCACACTAAAATTGAAGAGGTAGGGGCTGCAAACTTTTTTGGTATTACAAAAGATGGTTGGTTTATCACACCATTATCGCCATCAATTTTACCAAGTATTACAAAATATTCATTACTATGGTTAGCTGAAAATAGATTAGGGTTACAAGTCCGTGAAGGGGATGTTTATATTAATCAATTAGATCAATTTGCTGAAGCGGGTGCTTGTGGAACAGCAGCGGTTATTTCACCAATTGCAGGAATACAATATGGTGATACATTCCATGTTTTCTATTCTGAGACAGAAGTTGGTCCAATCACTAAAAAACTATATGATGAGTTAGTAGGAATACAGTACGGTGATATAGAAGCACCAAAAGGTTGGATTACAAAAGTATAGTATAATAAGAATGTGTCTTGCTCGTTTATTGGATAAAACCAGTAGAAGAGAGGCACATTTTTTTGTAGAGGGTAGTTTTAGTTGTTTGTGACTAATACGGAGAAGAGAATATGCATTGTTATTAGTGTGTAAATATGTTTTACAAATAGAATAAGCTGTAATATACTTGAAATATAATTGCAATGATGATGTAGCTTATAGCATGTAGGAAGATAATGGTAAATTCAAATGAGACCTGTATCTTTAACGATGTTTAGTGTTAACAAAATTGGAATAGTAATAAAAAATAATAAAGATAAGGGACGGTGTAAATGAAAAATGTAATGGTAGAAAACATAATTATCCAATTAAGACAGGATGGGGTGAGAATTACACCACAACGTGAAGCTATTTTAAAATTCCTTTCTGAATCGGATGAGCATCCTACTGCAGATGATATTTATCAAGCATTAGCAAAAGAATATACGCAGATGAGTGTTGCAACAGTCTATAATAATTTACGCTTGTTTACTTCCTATGGATTTGTGAAAGAAATGACATATGGAGATAATGCAAGTAGGTTTGATTTTTCTTCAGCACGTCATTATCATGTTATTTGTGAACAATGTGGTTGTATTGAAGATTTATTTTATCCTATTCTTTCAGATGTAGAAGAAGTAGCTGAAGAATTGACAGGTTTTAAAGTAAGGCATCATCGCATGGAAGTTTATGGAATCTGTCCAAGTTGTGTTGCAGAAAAAAATGAATAGTAGAGGAAGGTTTTAGGATTTATGTATATGGAACAAAAAGGGGTATCAAAAAAATCGGTATATATAATTATTGGACTTATTTTACTAGGAATGGCTGCTTTTTTTGGTAAACGTTTTTTAGAAGAACATCAACAAAATAAAGAATATCAAATGATTATTCAAACTGAAAAAAATATTGCGGAAAGTTCATTTCCGGTAATTTTAGATAGCAAAGAAAAAGATAATCAATTTATCACAACATTTATACCACTAGACGAATCTGGTGAACAAATCTCTAATATAGCTGAAAAAATGATGACTTATTTACAAGAAGTAGATAATGGAACCATTCAACAAGAAGGAGATATCATATTTATTAAAGCTATGAAACAAGAATATGATGATACTATTAATGTTATTATGATAGAAAATTCTAGTTATATTTTAAATTATGTATTTATTTTAGATGTGTATTGATTTTTATCCATAAATTTTTTATAGTTTAAAATCTCATATAAAAGTTATTCCAGTAATCTCTATTACTTATCATCATTTTTCTTATTTCTTCGTCATTACCATACTCATCATACCATTTTTCTAAAATTTCATAGGCAACACCATGATATAATAAACTTCCTATAACAAAGGGCTTAGCTGGCACATCACTTAGAGACATTATGGTTACACCTGTTCCTATGGTTCCATATATAATAGCTCTCTCTGGAGTAACAAAAGATTTCGCCTTCTTTTTAAAGTCAGTATCTCTTATGTATTTTTTAAATCTTTTAGGTGTAGGAATAACTATAGCTTTTATCATTTTTTTCAATCCTTAAAATTACTCTTATTAAAAATATATATTAAATACTATCTTATTATTCTAAAGTACCACTTTATTTTTCTTAAATGTATTTTAAATCTATTGAAAAGTCTAGAATATGTTATAATCTTATAAGAATTATTTTGGAAGGAGCTATTTAAATGGCGAGTAAGTTTTATTTACACAAAGGTAAAAACAAAAAAGCTGAACAAGGCAGACCTTGGATATATATTGATGAAATAAACGAATATGATGGAGATTACGAAAACGGAGATATTGTTGAAGTTTACAATCATAAAGGTTATTTCTTAGGAAAAGGCTATATAAATGACAGAAGTAAGATAACTATAAGAATAATGACTAAAGATATAGATGAAAAAATAGATGAGGATTTCTTCAAGAGAAGATTTAAAACTGCATGGGAATATAGAAAGAAAGTTATAGATACTTCTTCATGTAGATTCATCTTTGGAGAGGCTGATTTCCTTCCTGGTCTAACAGTTGATAAATTTGAAGATTATTATGTAATTCAAATATCAACTCTTGGAATGGATAAATATAGAGACCTAATAGTTAAAATTCTAGTTGAGGAATATGGTGCTAAAGGTGTTTATGAAAGAAGTGATATAAAAACTAGAGAGATAGAAGGTTTAGAGCAAAAAAAAGGCTTCTTAACTGAACCATTTGATACAGATATACAAATAGTTGAAAATGGAGTTAAATATATAGTTGATTTAGAAAATGGTCAAAAAACTGGTTTCTTCTTAGATCAAAAAGAAAATAGAGCTGCCATGCATAGAATATGCAAAGGAATGGATGTTTTAGATTGCTTTACTCACACTGGCTCTTTTGCTTTAAATGCTGGTATAGCTGGAGCTAAGTCAGTTTTAGGAATAGATGTATCTCAACATGCTGTAGACTGTGCTACTAGAAATGCTGAGCTTAATAACCTTCAAGATAGGGTTAAATTTGAAAAGCACAACGCCTTTGATGTATTAGGAGATTGGTCAAGGGAAGGAAAACAATTTGATGTTGTTATTTTAGATCCACCAGCTTTCACAAAATCAAGAAATACTGTTAAGCAAGCAATAAGAGGATATAAAGAAATAAATCTTAGAGGAATAAAAATGGTTAAAGAAGGTGGTTACTTCGCTACATGCTCTTGTTCACATTATATGGATGAAGAACAATTAAAGAAAACTGTAGCTGAAGCTGCTCATGATGCTAGAAGAACTTTAAGACAAATAGAAGTTAGAACTCAAAGTGCAGACCATCCTATACTTTGGAACTCTGATGAATCATATTATTTAAAATTCTTCATATTCCAAGTATTCTAAATTTTTTTAAATTTGATGCATATTAAAAAATATATTGGTTAATATAATAATGTAGCAAAAATATATAAAGTTAATATCTTAACTTATAAATAAGAGATGCCTTACAAAATCGGCATACACTCTAAAATTTGTATTTAAGGGTTAATCATTAGTTTAAATATTAAATATATTATTACTATGAGGTGCTTTACATAAATGGCATACACTCATTAAATGGTCATAATAAATTTAAATATTTAAAATATCTATTTTTAGCTACTCACTAGTTAGGACTGTTTATTCTATCCTAATTAATGTACATATAATATTAGATGTATTAAAAGAGAAAGGTATCTGATTTTTTTCAGATACCTTTCTTAATTTATTTATGAAACTGTTTTGGCAGAAACTATGCTAACACCTGTTCCTAAAACATCTTCTATAATTACATCTCCAACTTTAATTGGAAGTTTAACAGAAGCCTTGTTAATTTCCTTCATTACATCAAATATCATTCCCTTTGGAATAGGTTCCTCTGTTTTAACTGGGACAACTATGTTGTTACGACCATCTATTTTAACAGTTGAAGTTACTATTCTAGTTGGATTTTTAACCTCATTTAATCCATAGATTTCTCCTCTTTTACATGTGTTTCCTGTAACCTTTTCTAACTCTGTGTCTACTGTTAAATGACATCCTCTAGGACATACTATGCATATTAATTCTTTTACCATTATTATTCACCATCCTCTAATGAAATTGTTATTGCTCCTTTAGCATTTTTTAGCTTATCTTTAAGAATTGTAATTCTCTCCATTTCTGCAGGAACAACATGAGGTTTCTTAAAGCTTTGAATAACATTTCCTTCTTCATCTCTAACTACTATTTGTTTATTTTTAAATACATTTCTAACTCTCATAAATACATTTAAATTGCCATCTAAAGATTCAATTTCAAATTTTTGAGGAACTGTATAACTTATATTTTCTCCATTTTTTATTTCAGTGAAATGATTTAATCTCTTTTTACCTTTAATATATTTAGCAGCATTCTTTCCTGCATTTTTAGCTTCCTCAGTTACAAAGTCAACTAAGTCATGAACATGGACAACATTACCACAGGCAAATATACCTTCTCTATTTGTTTCCATACTTTCAGAAACTACAAGTCCATTAGTTCTAAGGTCTAATTCAACTCCTGCATTTTTTGAAAGTTCATTTTCTGGTATTAATCCAACTGATAATAATAATGTATCAGCATCAAATTCTATTTCAGTACCTTTTATAGGTTGTCTATTTTCATCAACCTTAGCTATAATAACCTTTTCTAATCTTCCATCACCCTTAACATCAATAACTGTATGAGATAGGTATAGTGGAATTCCATAATCCTCTAAACATTGAACAATATTTCTAGTTAATCCATTTGAATAAGGCATAAGTTCAACAACAGCCTCTACCTTAGCTCCTTCAAGAGTCATTCTTCTAGCCATTATAAGCCCAATGTCCCCTGATCCTAAGATAACTACTTTTTTACCTACCATATAGCCTTCCATATTGATAAATCTTTGAGCAGCCCCTGCAGTGAATATTCCTGACGGTCTATCTCCTGGAATACTTATAGCTCCTCTTGTTCTTTCACGACATCCCATAGCAAGTACTATAGCTTCTGCTTCTATTGTTAAATATCCTTTTTCAGTATTTATAGCATGTATTATTTTTCCTTCTATTTCTAAAACCATTGTATCTAACATAACTTCTATGTTAGTTCCTTCTACCATGTCAATAAATCTTCCAGCATATTCAGGTCCTGTAAGTTCTTCTTTAAAGGTATGAAGACCAAATCCGTTATGAATACATTGATTTAAGATTCCACCTAGTTCTTTATCTCTTTCTATAATTAATATTTTTTCTACTCCATTTTCATGAGCTTCATAAGCTGCTGCTAATCCTGCTGGGCCTCCACCTACAACTACTAAATCATATTTCATAACTAAATCCTCCTACTTTGTTTTTCCACTTATTATATATGAACCATTTTTATCTAAAAGCACTTCTTCTATATTCATACCAGTTTCACGAGATATTATTTCTTGAACTCTAGGTCCACAGAAACCACCTTGACATCTTCCACAACCAGGACGACATCTTCTCTTAACTCCATCAATAGTTCTAGCTCCTAAAGTTCTATTTATACTATCAACAATTTCTCCCTCAGTTATATTTTCACATCTACAAATTATTCTTCCATATCTACTATCTTTTTTAATTAAATTTGCTTTTTCTTCTGGAGAAAGTTCTATAAAGTGTACTTGTTCTCTTTTTTCATTGAAATTATCTTTTTTCTCTAAAGCTAGTCCACTTTCACCAAGCATTTTAACTACATCCACTGCAATAGCTGGCGCTGAACTTAAACCTGGTGATTTTATTCCTGCTACATCAAAGAATCCTTTTACATCTTTAGCTTCTCCGATTATGAAGTCAGGCTTATCAGCTATAGCACGAAGTCCTGCAAAGTTTCTAATATTTTCTCTAAAATTAACTTTGTTAGTTGTTTTTAAAGAAACTTCTCTAACTTTAGCTAATCCATCATACTCTGTAGAAACTGAATCTTTATCACAAGTATCAATAGCATCTGGACCAACTAATAAGTTTCCATGAACTGTTGGAGTAACTAAAACCCCTTTTCCAAGTTTAGTTGGACATTGGAATATTGTCTTTTCAAATAATCTTCCCTGGCTCTTATCTAAAACATAGTATTCACCTTTTCTAGGAGTTATCTTAAAGTCTTCCTCACAAACCATATTATGAATCTTATCAGCATAAATACCTGCTGCGTTTACTACAAATCTAGCTTCTACTACATCTCCATTTTCAAGTTTTATTTTAAAATTTTCATCTTTTTCAATACCAACAACTTTAGAGTTTAGTCTTAATTCTCCTCCATTATCAATAGCATTTTCTGAAAGAGCTATAGTAAATTCATATGCTCCAACAATTCCTCCTGTTGGGCAGAATAAAGCTCCCTTTACATCTTTATTTAAATTTGGTTCCATTTCTAAAACTTCTTCTGCTGATAAAAGTTTTACTCCTTCTACTCCATTTTTAATTCCTCTATTATATAAAACCTCTAATTCTTTTTGGTCATCTTCATCAAAACCTATAATTAATGATCCATTTCTCTTAAAAGGAACTGATAAGTTTTTACAAAGCTCATCAAACATCTTATTTCCTTCAACATTATATTTTGCCATTAATGTTCCTGGTTCAGGATCATATCCTGAATGGACAATTGCTGAATTTGCCTTAGATGCTCCCATAGCAACGTCATTTTCTTTTTCTAATTCTACAACCTTTAAATTATACTTTGTTAATTCTCTAAATATTGCTCCACCTATTACTCCAGATCCTATAATTGCTACATCATAAATCATTAAATATCGCTCCCTTTTTTAAAAATAAAAAAGAACTAAACTCAAAAAAGACATAAGAATATCCTTTTTGTGTCTAGCTCTCTTCTCTCTTACACACAAAATTAAAATTATTTATTAACTTTTATTTAATTATATCATATTTCTGTAAATGTTTCCAGACTTTTTTTAATCTTCAAGTGCCCATCCTTTTGATCTTTCAACAGCCTTTTTCCATTTCTTATGATATTTGTTTCTTCTTTCCTCAGAAATAGTTGGTTCAAATTCTTCACTTGCAAACCATAACTTAGCTATTTCTTCTTTATCACTCCAATAACCAACTGCTAGTCCTGCAAGGTAAGCAGCTCCTAAAGCTGTTGTTTCTGTAATTATAGGCTTAATTACCTTTTTACCAACTAGATCTGATTGGAATTGCATTAAGAAATTATTTCTACTAGCTCCTCCATCTACTTTTATACAATTTATATCATATCCAACATCGTTTATCATAGCTTCAAGCACATCTCTTGTTTGATATGCAATTGATTCAAGTGCTGCTCTTATTATATGATTTCTATTAGTTCCACGTGTTAATCCTACTATGGTTCCACGAGCATACATATCCCAATAAGGAGCTCCTAATCCAACGAAGGCAGGAACAACATATACTCCCCCATTATCTTCTACCTTTGTAGCAAAGTATTCAGTATCACTAGAATCACTTATAATTCTTAATTCATCTCTAAGCCATTGAATAACAGCTCCTCCAACAAATACTGATCCTTCTAAAGCATATTGAACTTTTCCGTGTAATCCAATAGCTATTGTTGTTAAAAGTCCTGATTTACTTTGAACAAGTTCTTCTCCTGTGTTCATTAATAAGAAACATCCTGTTCCATAAGTATTTTTTACGTCACCTTTATTAAATGCAGCTTGTCCAAATAAAGCAGCTTGTTGGTCCCCAGCTATACCAGCTATAGGAACTCTTATTCCACCTTTTGCTCCAAGGTTTGCATATCCGTAAATTTCAGATGAATTTTTTACCTCTGGCAACATACTTCTAGGAATATCTAGTTCCTTTAACATTCTTTCATCCCATTCAAGGTTCTTTATGTTAAATATCATAGTTCTAGATGCATTAGTATAATCAGTTACATGAACTTTTCCATTTGTAAGCTTCCAAACAAGCCAACTGTCTACTGTACCAAATAAAAGCTCACCCTTTTCAGCTTTTTCTCTTGCACCTTCAACATTGTCTAATATCCATTTTATTTTTGTTCCTGAAAAATATGCATCAAGTACAAGTCCTGTATTTTCTCTAATATATTCTACAAGGCCATCTCTTTCTTTTAACTCATCACATATATCAGCAGTTCTTCTACATTGCCAAACAATTGCATTGTATATTGGAACCCCTGTATTTTTATCCCAAACTATTGTAGTCTCTCTTTGATTAGTTATTCCAATAGCTGCTATATTTTCTTGAGTTATATTACACTTAGCCATAACTTCTTGAAGTACACTATATTGAGTTGCCCATATTTCCATTGGATCATGCTCAACCCATCCTTCTCTAGGATAAATTTGATTAAATTCCTTTTGGCTTACCCCAATAATATTTTGTTCTCTATCAAAAATTATTGCTCTAGAGCTTGTTGTTCCTTGATCTAATGCTACTATATATTTTTTCATAAAAACTCACCTCTTAATTTTATATCTTCCATATATCCTCTTTTGTTGTTGATATACATGTTGCTCCTGCTCTCAAAGCTTCCATGACATCCTCTTTATCTGAAATTAAACCACCTACTATTAATGGCTTATGTATTGTTTTTGATAATTCTTTAATAACTTTAAATAATAACCCTGGTAACATTTCTACTGCATCACATTCATCAACTAAGTGATTTTTTGTGCTTTGAAAAGAAAGACTATCTAAAATGAAAACTCTCTGAATAGCTACTAACCCTAATTTTTTTGCACTTTTTACTGTTTGAGCTTTAGTGCTTATTATTCCATGAAATTTAGTTTTCTCTTTCAAATATTCTAAAACTATTTCTCTATTTGTAAGTCCATCAACTAAATCTATATGCAATATTCCAATCTTATTTTTTTCTGATATTTTATTTGAAATTTCTATAATATCTAAAATATTCCCAAATAGAACAAAAATTACATCAACATCAGCGTCTAATGCCTTATTTAATTGGTCCATATCCTTTACAGCTGCCACAATAGGGTTGTCTTCAAGTATTCTTTTAAAATTAATCATTTTATATAGCCTCCTTAAAATTGTCCAAAATTAATATCTCCTTAAAATATACTTGTATATACAATTGCTCCTGCTATAGCTCCAAGTATTGGTCCTAAAATTGGAATCCAAGCGTAAGCCCAGTCTGAGCCTCCTTTATTTTTAATAGGAAGCAAGAAATGTGCAAGTCTAGGTGAGAAATCTCTAGCTGGATTAATTGCATATCCAGTTGGCCCTCCTAAAGATACTCCTATAACTAAAATTAATAATCCAACGGCTATTGGCATAATTCCATCTACCATTTTTGCATCACCAAGTCCTAGAATTCCAAACATTAAAACAAAAGTACCTATAAACTCAGTAAAAAAATTCCATTTATAATTTCTAATAGCTGGTATAGTACAAAATGTACCAAGCTTTGCATCATGATCTTCAGTAGACTCAAAATGAGTATAATAAGTTAAATAAACTAGTACAGCACCTATGAAAGCTCCTATAAATTGCGCTATACAAAATACTATAACCTGACTCCAGGTTAATCCTCCAGTTATACCTAATGCAATAGTTACTGCTGGATTAAATACAGCTCCACTTACCCTAGAAAACATATAAACAGGAATAGCAACAGCTATTGCCCATCCTACAGTGACTACAATGAGATCAGCGCCATTACCCTTAGTCTTTTTAAGAGCTATATTTGCAACTACTCCATCCCCTAATAATATTAAAAGTACAGTTCCAAAAAGCTCAGCCAAGAATTGATTTACCATGACTATCCACCACCTAGTAATTAATATATTTAATTTTAAAAAAACTTAAAATAAAAAAGAGCTAAACAAAAAAAATAAATTTTTTTCTCGTGTTTAACTCCAAATACTCTTACACAAGTTGAATATATACGTATATATTTTTGTTGTTTTTTTACAATATTTATTGTAACACCCCTTGAAACTGTTTTCAATAAATTAAAAATTTAACAATCTTTCCATAAAATAAAAAAAAGAGGGATATTGCCCTTAATCCCCTCTTTTTCTAATTATTTATCAAATAATAATTGTTTAATTTGTGCTTCTAAATTTTGTATTCCTGTTGGATCTGCACCTTTACCATCTAAACTATTTTGATATTTATCTATTAACTGTTCTATATCTGATATAGCTTGATTTATATTCTTATCACTTTCTGGAGTCATTGCTTTAATTTCTTTTAAATCTTTTAAAGCATCTGCTTTCTCCTCATTCCATTCATTCATTTGTTTATTTTGAAGTACTTCTAAATATTCTTCTCTAACATCAAGATAAACCTCAGACACTTCATTAACTAAGCTATCATCATCTACAACTTTACTTTTACTCTCTGTAGTTGTAGCAGGCTTATTATCAGAAGTGGTTTTATTTGATGAATCATTAGAGCTTCCGCATCCAACTAATTGTAATCCCACTATGGCAGAAATAAGAACTACTAATAACTTTTTCTTCATAAAAAACATCTCCTTTTAATATCTTGTCCTATAAACATAATATATTCCTCAATACATATTAACAAATTAGTTTTTTTAACTATTTACCAAGAAATCAAACAGAAAATATTAATATTGAAAATTTAATAAATGTTTTAATATATTTTTTTAATATATTTCTTTTTGTTTTAAAAACATTGCATTAAAAGTAGTTTTTACCTCAGTAATTTTCTTTTTAAAATTTATTCACTTTTTATAAAAATAATTCACAAGATTTCATTATATTATCACCTTAATCACTGATTCTAGAGTCTTTATTTCACCATTTTTAAACTCAAAAACTAAATCTATTAAATTCTTTGTAGAACAATACTTTAAATCTTCTTCTAACCCTAAATTTTTAAGAATATTATAATGTTTAGCATCTTTTATAAATTCTTCTATACCTTCACTGCTTTCATAAACATATTTAGCTGTTTTAGCTATATCAGTAAGTTCAGCATCTTTATTTTTGCATATCTCACTTATTATATAACCTGCACACATAAAATCATCACTTGAAAATTCACCGTTTGTTCCAGAATTAACAAAGACTATTTCTTTTTCTTCATTTTCTAAATATTTAGCTACCGCTTGTCCATTTAACACAGAGGCAACTATAACTTTATCGGCTTTACTACATAAATTTAAAGCTCTAGTTCCATTTGTAGTAGACATTATTACATTTTTTCCTTCTACTATTTCTCTTTTATATTCTAATGGAGAATTAGAGAAATCAAATCCTTCTATTTTCAAAGCCTTTCTCTCTCCTCCAAGTAAAACTTCTTCACCTAAAGACTTTAATTCTTTTGCTTTTTCAAAAGCCTCTTCAACACTAACTACTGGTATAACCTTTTTAGCACCATTATAAAGTGCTGTTGTAATTACAGATGTAGCTCTTAACATATCTATAACCACAGCTATCTTTCCTTTAAGTGATTCACTATCTATATAATCTGCAGAAATTATAACATCAATTTTCATAAAAATTCCCCACCTTATTTTTAAAATTATTCTTCAAAATTCTTTCCTTGATAAATATCATTATCTTCAAGAGCCTTATCAATAGCATTTAAAACTTCCCACTTTTTCAAACTCCACATAGGTCCTATAAGAAGCTGTCTAGGAGCATCTCCTGTTAGTCTATGTATAACCATATTTTGAGGTATTCTACTTATAGCCGTGCAAATTAAATCAACATATTCCTCTTGAGTTAAGAATTTTAATCTTCCTTCTTCATAGTCTTTAACCATTCTTGTTCCTTCCATTAGGTGAAGTAAGTGTAGTTTTATTCCTTGAGCTCCACATCTAGAAACATAATCAACAGTTTCTAACATTTGCTCTTTACTTTCTCCAGGAAGTCCAAATATACAGTGAACTACAGTATCTATCCCTCTGCTTTTTAATCCTTCCATAGCCTTATCAAATACTTCTAAGTCATATCCTCTATTAAAACTTCTAGCAGTATCATCATGAATTGTTTGAAGTCCTAATTCGACCCAAGTATATACCTTTTTATTCATTTCCTCTAATAAATCTAAAACTTCTTCATTTATGCAATCTGGTCTTGTACCTATAGCAAGGGCAACCACACCTTCTTTATTAATTGCTTCCTCATATTTTCTTCTTAGTTCTTCAACAGGAGCATATGTATTAGTGTAAGCCTGGAAATATGCTATGTATTTTCCCTCTTTCCACTTCTTATTCATCATCTCTTTAACATTATCAAACTGAGTACCAATACTTAAAGTTCTTTGTCCAGCATAGTCTCCTGACCCCTTTGAACTACAAAAAGTACATCCTCCCTTAGCAACCTTACCATCCCTATTAGGACATGTAAAACCACCATCCAAACTTATTTTAAATACTTTTTCTCCAAACTTTTCTCTTAAAAATCTATTTAAAGTATTATATCTCTTGTCTCCCCATGTTTTTCTTTTCTCCATTTATATCACCTTTTCATTAAAATCAAAATTTCTTTAAAATAAAAAAGTTAATCATAAATTTAAGAGTTATGATTAACTTATTTTATATTATACTATAGTTTTTCAAGTTTAAAATCTTTTAGAGATATTTTATATCTTCCAATTAAGCCACTTTCAGTATTATTTGATTTTATTATTGGAGTAACATTCATAATTATATTATTATCTTGTATTTTTTCATAAATAAGATTATATTCCGCTTCTGCAAATATATCATCTAATTCTAATGAAACTATACTTCCACTACTTTGATAAACCTTAAATCTTGTGCCATTTCCTTTAATATAATTTACAACAACATATCCGTCATCATCTGAAAAATTTAAGCTAGAAATTTTACATCCATTTAATACATCTAATGAAGTTATCTTTTTCCCTAAAGTCTTATCATCATTCTTTTGATTTTCTTTTCCCCCTTCATCTTCCCCTTCTTTAGCTGCAGTCTCCTGTGCATCCTCAACATCAACAACTCCTATATAAGAATCTTCACCCTTATATGTTGAGATAGCTACTTTATCTCCTAAAAATGAAATTTCTACAGCTGAAAAAGCTTCCTTAGGAACATCAACCTTAGCTACATCTATAACATTAACCTTGGGATAAATTTTATCAGGTATGCTTTTTAGATCTATTAATGTGTTAATCTCAACATCATCATCTTTTCTAATCTTTAATTTATCCTTATCTAAAAAAACACTATAAAGCTCAGTTGATTTCAGTTCTGACACTTTGTATTCTCCTTCTTCAGTTTTTCTAATCTCTAAATAATATTGCTCTAAATCAGCCTTAGGCTCTCCTTTTTCAGCTCTATTAACATAGAATCTAAACATAGTTTTATTTCCTAATTGTGCAGCTCCAACCTGCTTTATTCCTGTTATTTCAAGATCCTTACTAGGACTAATTATTATATTTTTATCAACCTCTTTATCAGATAACCTTTTAATTTTTTCTAAATCATTACTTTTAAGAGCCTCCATATATTCTTCTGCTATTGATATTGCTATCTTATTATTAAAATATATACTTTCAAAACTTTCCTTTAGCTCATTACTATCATTGACCGTATTACTTATTCTATTACAGCCCATGAAAAGAAATAAAGATCCAATAATCAAGGATGCCATAATCTTTTTAATCATTTATAATCATTCCTCCCTTAGAATAAGTCCTATTTTAGGTTTTCCAAATAGCTTAAAAGTATTAATAAAATAATAAATATTCTAAACTTAATTTTTACTTTTTTATTTTAAGAATAAACTTCCTTTACAACTTATATATTTAGTTAGGGAGGTGATTTAATGAAAAGTATTATAAAAGTTTTTCAAGTAGCTTTTGTTTTTATAGGAACTATAGTGGGAGCTGGACTTGCCTCTGGAAAAGAAATAACAAATTTCTTTACAGTGTATGGCTACAAAAGCTTTTTTACTATTATAATGACTGGCTTATTTTATATTTTTCTCTGCAACATAATTTCAAGAATAAGTATTAAACATAGTTTAAATTCCTATAGTGAAGTCATAAATATAGTTAGTCCTAATATTTTAGGAAAACTCACTGGAATCATAACAACCTTTTACTTAATATCTAGTGCGTCCATAATACTAGCTGGTAGCGGAGCCTTATTGAATCAATACTTTGGAATTCCTAAGATTATAGGTTCAATATTTATGGCTATTATTGCTTCACTAATTCTTATGAGGGAAACTGATGGATTAGTAGAAATAAATTCTATTATCGTTCCATCCTTAATAATAGTAACAACTACACTTATGATTCTTTATGTTTCATTTGCTAACGATCCAATTACTATAAATTCTATTGTTTCTTCTACTCCAAAACTTTCTAAGGGAGTTTTTACTTCTGGAATACTTTATTGCGGTTATAATATTCTTTGCTGCTGTGGGGTTATTGTTCCTTTAAGTAATGAAGTGAAGAGCAAAAAAATAATGACATGGGGAATTATATTAGGTTCCGTTCTTCTAACAATAATATGTAGTTTTATAAATTCAATGCTTATGGTTAATCAGCCACAAATATTCCAATATGAAATTCCTCTACTTTATATTGCTGATAGGTTTGGAAAGCCTATTCAAATAATGCTTTTAATAATAATATTAGCTGAAATGTTTTCTACAGAGGTTTCTGATGTATATTCCATAAGTAAAACACTTACAAAAAGCTTCAAAGTAAAGTATAAACATGCTATATTTGCAGTTTTAATAGTGGCACTTCCAATTTCATTAATAGGGTTTTCAAACTTAATTTCTACATTATACCCAATGTTTGGAGTTTTAAGCTTAGTATTCATAGTTCAATGTATTTACTTCTACTTTTTTAAATTAAAAAAACAAAGATAAAAAGTAAAAGCTGAGCAGTTATATAACTTGCTCAGCTTTAATATTTAATAAATTATCTTTGGTACATTTTCATGCCTATCCATTATTGTTGGTGGATAAAATATCTTCTTCTCAACACTTGATCTAAGCTCTGCTATTTTTGTTACTGCAACATAGACATCTGATATTTTATACCATGTTGCATAATCCACCTCTCCTGTTTGAGGAAGGTTAAATACTTTTTGAAAAGTTCTAACAGAATCTCTAGTTTTCTGACCATATTTTCCGTCTACAGCAACCTTAGGTATTAAAGGATATGCCTTTGAAATAGCATTTAATTGTTCTTGTATAACTCTTACAGGTTGACCTGAAGCTCCAATACCTAAAGTATATCCTGGAAATGATCTTGGACTTCCCTGAACTTTTTTAGCAGACTTTAATTCTAAATCATCTCCATAAAAAGATGTTAAAATATCATAAGGAACCTTTCCTTCGTCTCCTAAGTATTTACTTCCCCATTGAGTCATCCAACCTGGACATTGTACATTTATTCCATCACAATATTGTGCTAAAAGAGGCTGCTTAGAATTGAATCTTTTCATATATGTTGAGAATATTTCATCTACAATTCTACTTATGTTATCATAAAAGTTTCTTCCATAACTAAAAGCATGGTCAAAAGCTGTTGAATTAGTTATATCAAAATTCTTACCTTTTCCTCTATACCATTCAGTATATATTCTATTTAAAGTAAATGATATTATGGCATAAACATTAGCTCTTATAGTATTTTCAGACCATGTTGAGAAAATTTCACAGCATGCAACATTTTTTATATAGTCTTTGTAATTAACCTTATAATTGGCTGCTGAATTATCATTTGGTCTACCATTATGAACAACTATATACTCTGGAACTACAGGCTCTGGTAAAACCACTGTTCCCTTTGGTGGTGGGAGTTCCTTTTCCTCTGCTTCAGGTATCTTCGGTGGAAAATTTCCAACTAACCTATTAGGTTGTATATCAATAACTTCCTCTTGCCTATAATATCCCCTAGTTTCAGGTAAATTTATATTTTGAATGGCAATTCTTGAAGGATAAATTTGTACTCCATTTATTGCTACAGGTGTAAAACCTTCTCTTTCAACAATAACCTCTGCAAAACTATAAGGAATCGTACCTGGTTGATTAGAATTTTCTACTGGCGGTGCCTTTAAATCTATGGTTTCAGTGCTTCCAGTACCATCTGTATACAATTCTAAAGTATTTCCTACAGCCACACCATCTTCTCCTGTTGGTGTTATTTTAACCTTACATTTATCAATAGGTATATATCTCCTTTGTTCACTAAAACATTGAACTTTTAATCCACCTACTGTCATATACTTTCTCCTAATTATAAATTAATACTCTATAGTTTATGAGGGGAATATCTGTTTTGTTAATAAGTATTTGTAATTAACTATAATCAAAACTATTTTTTTACTTTGTACTATTTAAACTTCTAAGTTCTTAAGCTATTAAAAACATTAATCATATCTATGGTTCCATATCCCCATTCTTGATTAGGATAAATATCACCTTCTCTAGTATTTGCCCCTCTCATTAGGTAGGTTTGAAGCTTAGCTACATATAGTGTTGGATCATTATTATGAACAATTCCCCATTGAAATAACATTGCACAACACCCAGCCACTATAGCTGCTGCTACACTTCCTCCACTAACTGATACTTTTTCCCCTTTATTATTTATAGTTAAGGCATTTACTCCCCCTGCTGCAATAATAGGTTGAATAAAACCATTTCTTGCATACCCTCTTCCTGATGAAGATAATATAGTATTATTTTCTTGATTATATGAGGCTACAGTTATCATCTTCTCTGCTGCTCCTGGAATGGTCAATGTTGTGTATGGTGATGATATTAAAAACTTCGTTTCTTCTGCCAACAATTCTTTTTGTAATATATATGCATCAAATTTTCCAAAAGTTATATGCTCTCCAGTTAATCTAAATCTCCATATTCCTGGCTTTAAATTTTGTGCTCTTATTACAATTCTCTCGCCTCCAGTAAGTTCATCTGGAGAATCATAAAATATATCCATAGTAGTTCCTTCATATATAAAGTCTACTTTATATCCATTTTCAACTGCTAAATTCTTCTTCCCTCCATAATTAATTAAAGGATTAGCATTTTCAATAATTTCTCCTGATGGTGAAATTATTGAAAGTCTAAACTTATCAGGTTTATAACCTAATATAATCATCATAATACCAATTTGATCTTCTCCAGCTTCAAGTTCTATAGTTTTACTTTGACCAACCTCTGCTATTATTCCATCAGCATGTGTATTAGTATTACCTTGATTTCCAGATGAGGCTACTACAGCGATTCCTCTTTTATTAGAAATATCATTTATATATCTTTCTAAAATACTAGATCCATCATGTGCTCCAAAATTACTCCCCATAGGCACATATATAACAACTGGCTTATTATATTGAAATGATAAATTATATAAATACTTCATTGCTAAAAGTATGTCCACATTTCTATACTTAATAACATCACCCTTTGCAAAGAAATATTCTGTATATTTTTTAAATGCTGTATCTAATTTAACTATTGCAATATCACATTCTGGAACTACTCCCGTTAAGCTCTCATTCTTTCCACTGCCTGCTATTATACAAGCCATCTCTGTGCCATGTCCAACATCATCTTTAGATTGGACTATAGTATATGGATCTCCGCCATTATTATTAAGTTCTATCGCTTGATTGAGCTCTTCTTGACTATACTCAGTTCCATAAAACATATCTTTAGGATACTTATCTGTTTTTAATGATTGATCCCATATTTTTAATATTCTAGTTTTTCCATTACCATCAGTAAATTCAGGATTTAAATAATCTATACCAGTATCAATAATCCCCACAATCACATCTTTTCCTGTTAATTTCAAATATGGACTCCTATGAAAAACTTCTGCTTTAGATGCTTCTATAGGAGTTGTACTGCTTAAAGTATATATTCCTCCTAGCTCTATAAAAACCAAGGAATTTATCCTTTGAACAATACTGTCATAGTCAACATTTTTCATAGATAAAACAGCATAAGTGCCATCAATTATATAGACTTCAACATTTTCAATATTTTTCACTTCATTCTCTATATCTCCTCTATATTCAACAAGAAAATTCATGCTTTCAGGGTCAACTAATAGATTTGCTTTATTAGATAAAGTTTCCATAACTATCTCCTATTAATTAATAATTCCATTGTTCTATCTAAACACACAAATCCATATCCTAAATCTGGATTTGGATAGGCCTCACCAAAGATTGTTCTCTTTGCTCCTTTAATCAAATAATATTTAATTCTTTCCCCATATAAAAAAGGATCATTATTTCTTATAATTCCCCATTCAAAAAGTAATGCACATATTCCAGCAACCTGTGGTGCAGCCATTGATGTACCACTCTTAGTATCAAATCCTTGCTCCTCAACAGTTGATAATATATTTTCACCTGGTGCTACTAAATCTGGTTTTATTAGCCACTCAGGTCTAACAACTCCTCTTCCAGAAAAAGCTGATAAATTATTATTTAAAAAATTATAACTTCCAACTGATATAACCCCTTCTACAGTAGCTGGTATTCCTAATGTATTATAAACATCTGGTTGCAAAAATCTTGTTCTTTCATTTAATCCTTCCGATATAGGTAACCATATATCAAAATATCCTTCATAATTATTTAATTTTTTAACTATAATTCTCCATCCCCCAGCTGTTATTGCATCTCCTAAGGGCAAAATGCTTATAGTGGTTTGTCCTTGTATATCAAAAGGTTTAGGTCCTGTACTATATACAACTATTTTCTCCCTTCCAACAAATCTTTCTTTATAAGCTTCTGATAATTCCATTGGTCCTGTACTTATTCCAGTTGGTGATATTACTTCAACAGATACATCAACTAATACAGGCTTGAAAAAATCTAACATAATAACTTTTTCTCCATCTCCTATATTTAAGTCTAAATCTTCTTCTTTTTTCATATTACCACCTACATGATGAGCACTATTACCTTCATTCCCAGCAGCTACTACAATAACTGCCTTTTGTAATTGAGTAAGTGTTTGAATATATTTTTCTAATAAACTACTTCCATTATGAGAACCATCATTTGTACTCAAACTGATATTTACAACTAAGGGTTTATTAATCTCATTGCTTTTATCTATTAAAAATTTTAAACCTCTCATAAGCTGAGTACTTAATGCCGCCCTTAAACTATTTTCACCAGTTATCTTTACCATTGCTATGCTACTTTTATAAGCAACTCCATAATTATCATAGTTTATATTTCCTCCAGCACATGCAATTCCTGCAACATGAGTTCCATGCCCTGATAAATCAATTTCAGGTACAATACTAAACGGATCTTCAGATTTTAAAGCTTCATTTATTTTACTTTTATCATATACAATTCCATTTTCAAGATCATATATATACTCTATTCTAGTATTTCCATCAGTATCTTTAAAAGCATTATGAGTGTAATCAATCCCAGTATCCAAAAATCCAACTAATATCCCCTCTCCAGTTAGATTATAATTATTCCAAACACTTGGAATACATGATGCTCTATTGCTATCATATGCTGATGTATATAAAATTTTAGGCAATTCTATATATTGGAGGCCCTCAAGCTCAATTATTCTATTTAAATCATTAACCTTTATTATTAATATTCCAAATCCATATCCTAAATCCTCAACTTTTGCACCTATCTTATCTACTGAATTTTTAAATCTTAAAAAGTTAATTCCATATAAAACAACTAACTCTATTTCTCCATTATTAGGTGAATTTTGCTCTATTAAGCTATTTAATATTTGCTTTGGTATTATATTTATAAAATCTATACCAACTGTAGCCTTATTCTCCATACTCAATACTCCTTATTTGCTTATTTATTAAACTATTAAAAATTTCTTGCATGTCTAAAATTCCATATCCCCATTGCCTATTTGGATAAGTATCACCTGCTCTTTTTCTAGCCCCTCTAATAATATAAGCTTGTAATTTAACCGCATACATTTGAGGATCATTTTCATCTACAACAGCCCATTGAAATATCAAAGCACAACACCCTGCTAAAATTGCTCCAGCAACACTTGCACCAGACATAGTTATAACTCCACCACCAGGTTTAGTTGTTATTGCATTTATACCTCCAGCTGTTATTATAGGCTGGATATAATCCTTCGCAGTATATCCTCTTCCTGATTCTGATACTGTTGCACCATTATTTTGATTGTAATATGAAGTATTAATAATAGTCTTAGCAGTTCCTGGTATAGTTAATGTTGTATAAGGTGAAGGCCTCAAAAATTTTGTATCTTCATCTAATAACTCCCTTTGAAGAATCCAAGCATAATATCTTCCTTCAACTATGTTATTACCAGTTAATATAAACTTCCAAATCCCCTCTGTAATTCCATCCATTCTTATAATAAACTTTTCATCTCCAGTAAATTCATCTGGTGAATCATAAGTAACTTGTACGCTAGTTCCTTCATAAATAAATTTCCAAGGTAGTGAATCATTTATTAATATATGTTTGGTTCTTCTAGGATTAGTATTTTCAAATATCTCTCCTGAAGGAGATATTATACCTAACTTTATCTTGCTTGGTCTTTGTGCATATATTTGTAAAACTAGACCCTGTTGATTCTTACCACAATTAAGTTCAATTATTTGACTTTCATTATTACTTTTTATTTTTCCAGATGTGTGAGTATCTGTATTCCCCTCATTCCCTGTTGATGTAACCACAGCCAAGGAATTTTTACTTGATATTCTATTATCAACATAACGTTCTAATATACTTGCACCTGCATGATCTCCTAAATTACTTCCTAAAGGTAAGTATATTATCATTGGTTTATCTAATGTAAATGATAATTCATATAAATATTTAAGAGCCATTATTATATCTGTATTTCTATATTTAGGCTTATCTCCCTTTGCATAATAAAAATCTACATATTCTTTAGATGCTTCCTCTAATTTTATGATTATGAACTCACAATCTGGAGCTACTCCTATTAATTCTCTATTCATCCCTCTAGCTCCAACTATTCCTGCCATCTTAGTTCCATGTCCATAATCATCTCTTGAAGGAACAATATCATATGGATTCTGTCCTTGTCTTTGAGCTAGTATAGCTTTATTTATATCTTCTTCTGTATACTCACTTCCACTAATAAATCCATCAGGAGTCTTTCCACTATCTATTGTCTGGTCCCAAATCCTTAATATTCTAGTAGTTTCATCTTCTTTCATAAATTCATTATTTAAATAATCTATACCAGTATCAATTATGGCAACCACAACCCCACTCCCTCTAAGATTCAAAAATGGATTTCTATGAAATATTGGAGCCTTTGAATCCTCTACTGGACTTTCACTTAAGGTATATATTCCATTCACTTCTATATAAATTATACTTTTTATGTTTTTTATGGTTTCCATATAGTTTTGTAATCTTACAGATACAATTGCCAAACTATCATCAATAAAAAAAATACTAGCATCTTTTATACTATCAATCTCTTTTTGAATATCACCATCATAAGCAACAACGAAATTTATATAATCTTCATCATTATAGAAATTTTTCTTCTCAGTTGATTCCACTAAATACACTTCCTTCTTACCTACTATATTTTCTTATAGCTATTTTATTCAGGATTTATTCTTTTTGATAACCATGATAAGAAGTATTTAAATATAAAAAGGACAGTTCTAATCTAGAACTGTCCTTTCTGTATTTAAATTTATAAATCAAATTCTATTCTATAAAGCTTAGAGATTGCTTTAATTTCTTTTATATTAGCTGTCTCTGTTCTCATACTACCATTATTACTTATTAGTAAAGCCTTAACATTATCTAGCTTTTTAATTTGTCTAATAACTCTTTTTCCTTTGAATTCAACTAAACAAATAGAATTATTCTCTATATCTTTTATTGAATAGCATAAAGCTAAATCATTTTCTTGAATTCTATATCCAGTCATATCATTGTTTTCTATTCTTAAATAAAAAACTTTATTTGCTGTATGACCATCTATTTTATTTGAAGCAGTAGCAAGTTGTTTATATCCTTTAACCTCAGCTAATGAATAATCATATATTGGAACATTTTTTAAAACTGATCCAAAGGCCTGATTCCAAACTTCATTAACCTCTGCTGGTTTTGTTTTTCTTACTTGCTTTTCAGCTTTAAGTTCTTTTTGAAGCTCTTCATCAGTAACAACCATGTTTATATCATTTAAATCAGTATTTAAAACCTTTGATACCTTTGATATAAGTGATTCATTTATAATTTTTCTTCCTGCTTCGACTTCATTTACAAACTTCTCAGCTACACCTAGCTTTTTAGCTAAAGCTTTTTGTGTCATTCCACTTTTTTCTCTAGCCTCTTTTATTCTTTCCCCAACTCTACTCATTTTAAGCTTTTCCTCCTTGCATACTTCTATACCATTCTCTTTCTTCAATCAAATGTTCAACAAGGTAGTTAAATTGCCATTCTTTAGATGTTTCTGTAACTACAGCCATTATAGGATTTTCCGTAATGACTTTTGCTATTGAAACCATCATTTGTAATTCTTCATCAGGGAAATTACTGAATATAACAACTTTTTCATCAAAGTTTTTCTTTGAAACAACTTCAAATTTTAAGCCTTCCAATATATCTTTAACTTTCATAGAAGCCATTTCATTACTTATATTAATAACCTTGTGCCCTGTTGCTTGAAAGTCTTTTGTTTCCTTTTCATTTAAACCATAAGTTAGAATAGCTTTGCTATTATTAAGCATACTCATACTAATCTCCCTCCCATACATTCATAAATTAAAGTATTTCTGGTTCTTCTATACCCTCTGCATTTTCTACAGTAACTTTTGCCATAACTTGTGGCTCATCTGGCATATCATTGTAATCAGTTTTTACATTTGCTATTTTATCAACAACGTCCATACCTTCTATAACTTTACCAAATGAAGCATATTGACCATCTAAATGTGGTGAATTTTCGTGCATTATGAAGAATTGACTTCCTGCTGAATCAAAGTTCATAGCTCTAGCCATTGATATAACTCCTCTTGAATGCTTTAAGTTATTTGGGAATTGGTTTCTTGTAAACTCACCTTTTATTCTATATCCTGGGTTACCCATTCCTGTACCTTCTGGGCATCCTCCTTGTATCATAAATCCAGGTATAATTCTGTGGAATGTTAATCCATCATAAAAACCTTTTTTAACTAAACTAACAAAGTTTCTAACTGTATTTGGTGCAATTTCTGGATATAATTCTATTTTGATTTTTTCTCCAGTTGCCATTTCTATTGTAACTATTGGATTCATATTAGTAATTCTCCTTTCAAATTTAACTATTTAGTATTATTTACTTAAACTAAAATGTTAATCCTTCTTTGTATAAAATTATATATTATTTCTCTTAACAATGGAACATTGGGAAAATATTTAAAAATAAAAATAAGACAACATAAAGAATCCTAATAACACAGATTCTATTATGTTGCCCACTTAGAGTTCAACTTAATATAATATTTTATTGCTTGTATATAATTCATATTTTCATTTTTAAGCAAAAGTAGTTCCAGCTACAACTCTTGAATAATCAGTATAGTTTGATAAATTCTTAACATTTATTTTTGAAATAATATTCTCTCTTCCCTTTTTATTTATCATATCAGTAAATAAACAAGTTAAAAAAGTTGTTGAAACTCTATCTATACCACCAAAATCTAATTCTACATTTTCATTTAAATTATTTTCAATATAATCCCTTAATATTATAGCATCTTCAACGTGTATCTTATCTCCTAAAAATTCTCTTACATTTATCTTCATTGTAAAATCCTCCCTTTTATGTAACTCCCATTAATCTTTGTTGAAATTTTCTGAAAATTCTCTTTACATTTATTATAATATCAATCCTCTATTAATTTGTCAACATTTTAACAAACTTTTTTTGTTAAAAATTTTCTTTAAATAAAAAATCTACAGAAATACTAAAGCATATATACTAAATTATCATAAATAAAGTTCTATATACTTTCATATTACCGTAGATTATTAATTTATTATTTAATTTCTATAAGCTTTTTACTTAGCTCTAATATTTTATTATCTTCTAAGGAATTAAATATATCTAAATTACCTTTTTTCTTTGATTCTGATTCAATATTATTTTCTTCTAACCTTCTTTTTAACTCTCTTATCGTACCTGAACTTCCATCTATTATATCTACTTTTTCTCCAACAATATCTTGTATTACATTTTTTACAAAAGGATAATGAGTGCATCCTAAAACTATACTTGAAATCTCTCTATCCATATAAGGATTTAATTTTTCTCTCAAGAAGTTTTTTACATCTTCTCCATCTAAATCTCCTGACTCTATAAACTCAACTAAACCTGGACATGGAAGGGGTATTACTTCTCTATGCTCCCCATATTTATCCATAAGCTTTTTAAATTTCTCTTGAGTTAAGGTAGCTTTTGTTGCCATTACTATTACTGATCCAGTTTCATGTAACTCTATGGCAGGCTTTAAAGCAGGTTCTATGCCTATTATAGGTATATCTTTATAATACTCTCTAAGAGCATTAGCTGCTGCTGAAGTTGCAGTATTACATGCTATTACAATTGCCTTAGCTCCCTTTTTTATTAAAAAATTCATAGCATTAAATGAAAGTTCTGTTATCTCTTGTGGAGTTTTTTCTCCATAAGGTGCATGCTTAGAATCCCCATAATATATATAATTTTCATTTGGCATCATTTCTAAGGCTTTTTTTAAAACACTTAAGCCTCCTAAGCCAGAATCAAAAAAACCTATAGGTGCATTCTTTAAATCATCTTGCATCGCTATCCCTCACTTCTAAGTACTTGATTTGATCTTAAGATAATTTTATAACTTTCTATTAAATAAATCTATTAAAATTCATATTTTACACTTATATTAAAATATAAAATATATTGACAGTAATATTCTATTGTAATAAAATTTTTTTAAGAATATTTTAACGACGAATATTTTTCATAAAAATTCATATCATTATACGTTTAAAAACAAATAAAATAACTATTAGTCTTAAAAATGAAAGGATGTGAACAGGAGATTATTGCAATTATGGTAATTTATTATAATTGTATGACTTCTAAATAATTATGAACAAAGATTTATTATTTACAATTCCTAAGAAATATCATAATAAAGAAAATTTAATTTCTATTTTTGAGGATCACCCAGAAATAAAATTTGTATCTTTAGTTGGGGTTGACTTAGCAGGTAATGATACTGACGAAAAAATTCCTTCCAAGTTATTCTTAAAAGATATAGATTCTTTCCTTCATGGAACTGCCGTACAAACAGACGGTTCATCAGTTGTCCTTCCAGGAATAGCAACTTTAAATAACGCAAAAGTGGATATGATTGCAGATTTAGATTGTAAATGGTTTGTAGATTACAATTATGATTTCATAGACCCCTTAACTAACAGACCAGTAGGAACTCTTAGAATTCCTTGTTTCTTAATCCACGAAGATAAAGCAGTTGACTCTAGACATATCTTAAAAAATTCAATTGATACATTCAAATTAAACTTATTCTCATTATTAAAAAAACATCCAGAAACATTAAATGATTTAAATATAAAATTTGATGATATAGATGACCTTTTATTAACATCTGCAACAGAATTAGAATTTTGGGTTAAAACACCAAATGATAAAGCTTTAATTGAAGAACTTTCAACTTCTGAAGTTTTACAAGAACAATATTGGACAAGAACTAAGGGTAATGTTAGAACAGCCTTAGAACAAAGTTTATTATATATGGATGAGTATGGATTTGAACCTGAAATGGGACATAAAGAGGTTGGCGGAGTTAAAGCTAAGCTTAATTCTTCAGGTCAATTTGATCACATAATGGAACAATTAGAAATAGACTGGAAATTTTCTGATGCTATGCAAGCTGCAGATAATGAATTATTTATAAGAACATTAGTTAAAGAAACCTTTAGAAGAAACGGATTAGAAGTAACATTTCTTGCTAAGCCAATAGCAGGTGTTGCTGGTAGTGGAGAACACACTCATTTAAGCTTAAGCTTAAAATTAAAAGATGGAAGAATTATAAATTTATTTAATCCAACTAAAAATCATTTCTTAAGCAAAATAGGATACGGTTCTATAATGGGTATATTAAAGAACTACGAAGTAATGAATCCATTTATATCAGCTACAACAGATTCATTAAAAAGATTAAAACCAGGCTTTGAAGCTCCTGTTTGTATAGTTACATCATTAGGTCAAAGTCCTGAAATTCCATCTAGAAATAGAACTATATTAGCAGGATTAATAAGAGATCCTCATAATCCTCTAGCAACTAGATTTGAGCTTAGATCACCAAATCCATTTACAAATACTTATCTTTGCATAGCATCAAGCTATATGGCTATGTTAGATGGTATTAAATATGCTTTAGAAAATGATAAAACAGAAGATAATCTTTTAGCTGAATTATCTAAAAAACCAGGTGAAGAATCTGATTACTTAGAAAAATCTAGAGCATATAGAAGTGAAGAGGATGTATTTGAAGATTTCACAGATTCACAAAGAAATGAATACTTTGGTGTAGCTCCTGCTACTGTTTTTGAAAATTTAAGTGCCTTTGATAAGTATCCTGAAAAAGTAGAGGTATTAAAAGTAAATTCAGTATTTACAGACAAGCTTATAAATAGTTTCAAGATAGCTACTACTAAGAGATGGACTACAGAAATAACTTCAAGAATAATTCCTTCTTACATCAAAGATATAAGAGCGGCTAAACAACTTCATTGTTGTGATAAAGCCTTAGATCTTGACGTTTCAACTTGGATGACAATAAATGAATTAAGACATATAACAATGAAAGACTCTTATCATAGAAGAAGTTTATTTACTCAAATAAAGAATGCTATAAATGAATCTGATTTTGAAAAAGCTTCTGATTTACAAATAAAACTTGATAAAAACATGAGTGAATTAAATGAACTTTACTCAACTTACAAGAAAAATTTATTAGATATATAATAAAAAAAACCAATACTTTAAATTAATTTCTCATGCTTTAGATAAAATGACCTTTCAAATTAACAAAGGTCATTTTATCTTTTTATATTAATGATATGTATTTCCTAAACTTATTGAATTTTTACTTAATATTTCAAAGGAATAATCCTCATAAAAAACAAATGGATTATTATTTATAATTTCTTCTGCTTCTTTAAAATTATTAGCATGGAATATTATAGTTCCTCTATTTCGAAAATATGACCCGCCACATAATACATACTTGCTTACAGCTGTATCTTTATACATTTTAGCTTTATGCTCACCTTGGAATCTATTATCTCCATTAATTTTATAATTTATTTTTACAAACATACCGCTGCTCTTAGTCATATAAATTAACCCCCTAAAATTTGTTATATGCTATTATATTATGTTAATGTCCTATATATTCCTAAGTTGTCTAAAAAAATAAGAACTTATGTTCCCTCATCTTTTTTAATTTTATAAAACATATGTTCGCTTGTCAAGAAAAAAAAGGGATGTAATCATTCACATTACATCCTTTTTTCTATAAAATTCTTTATTTATATGTATATTTATCTATTTTTTTACTTATAATGATTATTATCTATGCAACCTCTTCTATCTCATCATCTCTTTTAGAAAAGCTATCCTTAATAAAGTAAGCTATTTTACAAATAAAATAAGCAATGAATATACCAACTAAATTTATAAATATATCTCCTAAATCAAAGAATCCTCTTTTAAATACATATTGAGCAAGTTCTATATTAAACTCTATAGATGCAGATAATATAAAGGCTAATACAAAGTTATATTTTCTTAATACATATCCTATAGGCATAAAGAATATTATATTACCTATTAAATATAACTGACCTGTTCTATCCCCTCGTAGGCCATGTAAAACTGCAAATGGATCTAACTGAAATCCTCTAGCCATTTTAGGTCTAGCAAATAATAGTATAAACATTGTTCCTACATATAAGCCAAATAAGAATAACTTAAATAGTTTTGAAGTTTTCATTCTAGTTGTTGTTAAGAAAACTTGATATATAAGCATCACACTTGTTAACTTAAAAAAGTTATATATTACAAAACCTTTCTTACCACTCAAATCTATTTTTATAAAAACATCTATACATTCCTTTACTATTAACTTATAAAATGCCATTGCTAAAATTACTGAAATTATAAGCAAAATACTTTTTATAAAAAAATTCTTTAATACTATTTTAGCTGTTTCCATAAAAATCACCCCCAACAATTTATAAATTTTATATTGAATATTAATATTTTTATAGTATAATAACTAAGTGCTTTTTAAAACAAGCCCCTTATATTATTATACTTTAATTTAATCACATGTCTAAAATCAAAAATTTATCCACATAACTATTTTTAAAAAATTATCCACAGGAATTAAAAATCTTTTTTATCCACAAAATAAATAATTTATATCTTTTCACAATATTTTTCTTTCAAAACAAATTTTAATATACTTTATCCACAAAAATACTACAATTATATTACCATTTAAATTTATATTTGATTTATAATAAGATTTTCTTATTTTAAAAAGGTAATTATGAAATTTTTAGCGTCAAAGGGCTCAGTTAGAATAATTAAACTACTTTTATTAAAATTTATCCACAAAGAAATTATTTTTCTTAACATAATTTAAAAACTAACTGAGCCCTAACTAAAAGGCAAATTTTAAACAACACATAACTAAAAAGTAGGTTTATTATATGAAAAATATAATTTTCACTTTAAATCTTTAGGTATAAAAAAATAAAAGTCCTATTTAGCTTCAGTTAACCAAAACTAAATAGAACTTATTTTATATTATTAATACTTTATATTAAGTTGAATACTTCTAACTCTCTATTATGCGCTCCTTCTTTTTGTAAATCTACTAGAGCCTTAAGAGTGTCTAATGAAGTCATAACTCCTATATTTCTTTCTATTGCCGCTCTTCTTATATTGAATCCATCTCTCTTAGAATCATTAGCTTTAGTTGGAGTATTTACAACTAAATCTATTTCTTTATTCTTTATTAAATCCATTATGTTTGGAGATTCTTCTCCTATTCTTCTAACTTCCTTAGCATCTATTCCAGCCTCTCTTAATTCCTTAGCTGTTCCTGTTGTTGCTATGAAATTATATCCTAATTTATCTAAATCCTTAGCAAGTTCTATAAATTCTTTTTTATCATGTTTCTTAATAGTAGCTAAGATTGTTTTACCTGTAGCACCAGTGTACATTGAAGCTCCAACAAAACCTTTATATAATGCTTCAAAAACATTTCTACCTACTCCTAAAACTTCTCCTGTAGATCTCATTTCAGGCCCTAAACTTACTTCAACATTAGGAAGCTTTTGAGTTGAGAATACTGGAACCTTAACTGATACTAAACCAGGCTCCTTATAAACTCCTGTACCATATCCTAGGTCTTTTAGTTTTTCTCCAAGCATTATTCTAGTAGCTATGTCTACTATTGGAACTCCACTTACCTTTGATATATAAGGAACTGTTCTTGAAGCTCTTGGATTAACTTCTATTACATAAAGCTTTCCTTCAAACTCAATAAACTGAATATTTATCATTCCCTTTATTCCTATGCTTAAGGCTAATTTCTTAGTGTAATCTAGAACATCTTCCTTTATCTTATCTGAAACATTTTGAGCTGGGTACATAGTAATACTATCTCCTGAGTGAACTCCTGCTCTCTCTAAATGCTCCATAATTCCTGGAACTAGCACATCTTCACCGTCAGATATAGCATCAACTTCTATTTCTCTACCCATTAAGTATTTGTCTATAAGTATTGGATTCTTAGAATCTTTCTCAAAGGCATTTGTTAAATAGTATGTTAACTCTTCTTCATCATGAGTTATTTCCATACCTTGACCACCTAAAACGAAGGAAGGTCTAACTAAGATTGGGAAACCTAATCTTCTTGCTTCCTCTAAGCCTTCTTCTAAGCTCCAAACCCCTTTTCCCTTTGGTCTAGCTATATTAAGTCTTTCTAATAAATCATCAAACTGTTCTCTATCCTCAGCTAGATCTATTTGATCTGAAGTAGTTCCTAATGTAGGAATATTCTTCTCTTTTAAGAACTTAGCAAGCTTAATAGCTGTCTGACCACCAAATTGAAGTATAACTCCATCTGGATTTTCTTTATCTATTATGTTTAAAACATCCTCTTCAGTTAATGGTTCAAAGTAAAGCTTATCTGAAATACTGAAGTCTGTACTTACTGTCTCTGGGTTATTGTTTATAACTATTGTTTCAATTCCTTGCTTTCTAAGTGCCATTACACAGTGAACTGAAGCATAGTCAAACTCTATCCCTTGTCCTATTCTTATTGGACCTGACCCTATAACTACAACTTTCTTATTATCAGAAACAACTACTTCATCATATTGTTCATATGTTGAATAATAGTATGGTGATAAGGCCTCAAACTCTCCACCACAAGTATCAACCATTTTATAAGAAGGTTTTATATGCCATATATCTCTTAATCTATATATTTCATCTGGTGAAACCTTTAGCATATCAGCTATTGCCTTATCTGAGAAACCTCTTCTCTTTAACTTTAATAACCACTCTCTATTTAAATCATCTATTGTGCTTTGCTTAAGCTTTTGTTCTTCTTCAACTAACCATCTGAATTTTTCTAAGAAGAATATATCTATTCCTGTTATTTTTGAAACCATATCTATTCTGTATCCTCTTCTTAGCATTTCAGCTAAAGCAAATATTCTCTCATCATCTGGAGAAACTACCCTTTCTCTTAACTCATACATTGAAAGATCTTTAAACTTCTTGTGTTCTAATGAATACTTACCTATTTCTAATGATCTTATACCCTTTAAAAATGCTGCCTCAAAATTACTTCCTATTGCCATTATTTCCCCAGTAGCCATCATTTTAGTTCCTAAAGCTCTATCAGCTCCTTGGAATTTATCAAAAGGCCATTTAGGAATTTTTACAACTACATAGTCTAATGAAGGCTCAAAACAAGCATATGTCATTCCTGTTACTGCATTTTTTATTTCATCTAATCCATATCCTAAAGCTATTTTAGCTGCTACCTTGGCTATTGGATAACCAGTTGCCTTTGAAGCTAAAGCTGATGATCTTGAAACCCTTGGATTAATTTCTATTACTGCATATTCAAATGAATGTGGATTTAAAGCGAACTGAACATTACATCCCCCTTCAATTCCTACAGCATTTATTATATCTATTGATGCACTTCTAAGCATTTGATACTCTTTATCTGATAATGTTTGGCTAGGAGCTACAACTATTGAATCCCCAGTGTGTATCCCTACAGGGTCAATGTTTTCCATGTTACAAACTGTTATACAGTTACCAAAGGAGTCTCTCATTACTTCGTACTCAATTTCTTTCCATCCCTTAACACTCTTCTCTAAAAGAACCTGTCCAATGGTACTTAATTGTAATCCTGATGTTAATGTTTCTATTAATTCTTCTTCATTATTAGCTATTCCACCACCAGTTCCTCCAAGAGTATATGCTGGTCTAACTATTACTGGATATCCAATCTTTCTAGCAAAGGCAATACCAGCATCTAAATCAGTTATTATTTCACTTTGGATAACAGGTTGATTGATTCTATTCATCATATCTCTGAATAGTTCTCTATCTTCCCCTTCCTTAATAGATTCTATGGAAGTACCTATTACTTTTACATTATATTTATCTAAAATTCCCTTTTCATAAAGCTCAACAGCAAGGTTTAATCCTGTTTGTCCACCCATTCCTGCTAAAAGAGAATCTGGTCTTTCTTTCTCTATTACTTTTTCTACGAATTCAACTGTTAAAGGCTCAAGATAAACCTTATCTGCTATTTCCTTATCAGTCATTATTGTAGCTGGGTTTGAGTTTACAAGTACAACTTCAATCCCTTCTTCTTTAAGAGCTTGGCAAGCTTGAGTACCTGAGTAATCAAACTCCGCTGCTTGTCCTATTATTATTGGACCTGAACCTATTACTAAAACTTTTTTTATATCTTTATTTAATGGCATATTACTTCCTCCTTATAGTGCATACTTCATAAACTCATCAAAAATGTATTCGCTATCCTTTGGTCCTGGACATGCTTCTGGGTGAAATTGAACTGAGAATATTGGTAATTCTTTATGTTTCATTCCCTCAACTGTTCCATCATTCATACTTACATGAGTTATTTCCATATTTTCTGGTAAAGTAGCAACATAGTATCCATGATTTTGTGATGTTATATGAACTCTGTTATTTATTAAATCTTTAACTGGATGATTACATCCTCTATGACCAAACTTAAGCTTCTTAGTTTCTCCACCTAAGGTTAAAGCTAATAATTGATGTCCTAAACAAATTCCTACTATTGGTTTTTTCCCAACTATTTTCTTTACCTCATTTACTGCTTCTCCCATATCCTCTGGGTCTCCAGGTCCATTTGATAAAAATACTAAGTCTGGATTTATTTCTAAAACTTCTTCTGCTTTAAAGTCATAAGGGAATACTGTAACATTACATCCTCTTTTTACAAAGTTTCTAATAATATTTTGCTTTATTCCAAAATCGATTATAGCTACTTTCTTTCCTTCTCCTTTTATTTCATATTTTTCGTTAGTTGAAACTATTGAAACTGCATCTTTATTTGAGAAAGCTTCTAACTTATCTTTAACATCTTCTAAGGTTGAATTATCTAAAACTATAATTCCCTTCATTGTCCCATTATTTCTTAAGATTTTTGTTAAGGCTCTTGTGTCTATACCATCCAAGCCTAAAATTTTATTTTGAGCTAAGTAAGTTTCAAGCTCTAATTCACATCTAAAATTGTTTGGATACTGACATTTTTCTCTCACTATGAATCCCCTTACTTTAGGCTCCTTAGATTCTAAATCCTCTAAGTTAATTCCATAGTTACCTATTAAAGGATAAGTCATAGTTACTATTTGTCCATAATAAGAAGGGTCAGTTAAAACCTCTTGATATCCTGTCATTCCTGTGTTGAAAACTACCTCTCCAACACACTCCTTTAAATATCCAAAGGCTTTTCCTTCAAATACTACGCCATTTTCTAATATAAGCTTTGCTTTCATTTCTAGACCTCCTATTTAAAATCATATTTTAAAAAACACACTTTAAAAGGTCTTAATTCCATTGCCATCGTCTAAATGTTATTTAATTAAAAGAAAGAGGTACTAGAGCGATTGCATAAAAAATCAATCACTCTAATACCTCTTTTTCTCTTTTATATGGAATTGTATTAAAATACAAAGCTATTTCATTTTTTAATTTTATCTGTTTTTTTGTACAACAAAAAATTCTATTTAACATAATTATACCTCTTTCTGGCCTCACGGGACCAATTTAAAGTGTATTTTTATCTTATTGATAAATTCTTATTATCAATTTTAGTTTATTAAATTTATATAGTCAAGTCTATTTTATAAATTTAACAAGTTTTAACAATAAAATTTATTTTTACACAAAAAGTTAAGGTGCTAGATGTAAAACACCTAGCACCTTAACTTAATTTCAAACCTATACCTACTTCATTGTCCTATTGAAGCAATTATAATTATTATACATATAAAGCATTTTGTCAATGGAATTCATTGAAATTATATAATTATTTCGTCAATTCTCTACACTTTTTATAATTATTAATTAAATTTATTTTTACATTTTTAACCAATAAGCTAACTATCTTTAGATTCATTATCAATAGAAAGTTCTTTTTCTACAAATTCTTGTGTATCAACTGGACTTTCAATTATATTGCACGCATAATCCTTAATATCTTTATATAGTGTATATTTATTTACAACAGACTTTTCACCAATTTTTTCAAATATTTTCTGATCTTTATCTGTATATTCCATATTCTTATCATATTTTTTTAAATGAAGATGAATTATTTTTCTGCGAATTATTTTTTCTCTATTTATTTTATCGTAGTTACTTACCCAAGCAACCAAAAGTACAATAAGTAATATAATACCCATATATCCGAGAATTGGATACATCTTAGATACAAGTGTTTTAAAACCTCCGAAGCTACATATATATCCTATCATCACGATTGCAATTATTATACCACGCATTTTTTTATCATCATCCCCAGCAAATCGTCTTGCCGTAGAATAAAAAAGACTGAAAGCAGTATTAAATATTAACACAAAAATTATAATAGAATAAACTACAGATAATATTGGATTAATATTTCTAAAGATATCGAGCATTGGTATCTCTGCACCTTTTACCTTATCAATATTTGCAAAAAGTGTAATTGAGGCACAAAATATTACGAAACCAATCATCATACCACCCAATGCACCACCTTTTTCTGCAACTCTAATTCGAATAACAGACCCACCTAATACAAACGCCATTGAAACACCAGTTAAGACACATAATGAAAAGTAATTAACCACAGACAACCAAATTGAAGGAATTGCCGGCTTAATTGTTTTTGCTGCAGTATCTAAAGAATTAAAATCATAATGTTTACCCATAAAGGTATATACAGTAATCAAAAAAATCATTGCAATAATAACTGGAGTGAACATACCAAGAACATTAGTAATTTTCTCGAAATCCATAAATGATACAATGATGATTAAAACTGCACACATCAGAGCACCAGCCCATGATGGAATTGAAAATTGTTGACTTAGATTAGCACCTGCACCAGCAATCATTACAAAACCCATAACAAAATTTGATATAATCAGAGTAAAGTCAATGATTCTATTAATAACAGGTTTTGTAATTTTTTCAAGAACCTCATTATGACTGTTAGATTGATAGAAAGCCCCTAGAGTAACTATTATACGCCCGAACAATATATTTAAAATTCCTAGCATCACCGCACCTAATATTCCAAATTTTCCAAAACACAAAAAATATTGAAGCAAATCTTGCCCTGATGATAATCCAGCACCAACAATAATCCCAACATACGCTAGTGCAATTTTTAAAGATTCCTTTTTCAAATATTAACACCTCCATAATCTTAAACTAATTTTGTATATTTCTTGTACATAATTAAATATTATTCCTTCTTTTTTAATATAATATTTCTTAACTATAAATATAGGAGCTGTTCCACTCTTATCACACATCCCCCACAATATTAAATCAACCTATAAATTTTAAAAACTCTTGTATTAAAATATCATAAATAGTGAGCTTAAGTGTAAATCCCGTTTGCATAGTTGTTCAAAGTATTTTATTAAAAAATCAATGTATATAATAACACCTTACTATATTTCCATTAATCATAAATTTATTAAAAATTTTACTAGGTTCTATTCTTTTTCCACCTAATTTAACTAGCTAAATCTAACTATCTTTCTAAATATTGATCAACACTACTTACACGTGCATAAAAAAGTTTTCCCATCCTATAATAAATTAATAAACATTTAATTGAAAATACATTTTTTCTATAACAATAGTATAAATAAACAACAAAAATATATACAAATATTTCGAAGTATTTCATATATAAATATCTTATAATTTCGACATCTTAATTATATTGCTATTGCAATTTAAAGAATTATTAATTTTTATTAAAGTATTTATAAAATTCACCTTTATATAATAAAAAGCATAGTTTAATACTGAATAAAAATTTTATAGGAGATACTTATGGAAATAATTTATCCAAATGATTTTGTTAGATTCTTCAATGAAGATGAAGAAGTAGATGAAGTTGGTGAGTTTGAAGTCCTACCTGAGGATACAGAAAACTCCTTTGAAAGATACTACACTAGTAATGAAGATACATTTAATGATACTTATCCTATGAATTATAGAAATTCTGAACCTGATTCTAAATTTTCAGCAATACCACCAGTTATTAAAAATATTCCTGATAATATTGCAAATATACCTACTGTTATACAAGACTTACCTTATGCAATAAAGGATATGGGACATGATTTAATGCATAGTGCACCAGTTGGATATATGACTAATATAATTCCTACACCAACTAATTGGCAAAGACCTCAATCACCTTCACCACTAGGACCACCACCTTCTTATATACCATCAAAGAAAGATTCAGGCGTTCAAAAATATGGTAAAGATAGCGGAAATCCCAATGCAAAAAATGTTAGTTCTGGCTCTATAAGATTTTGTCTATATAGATTCACTTATATTTGGCAAACTAATGGTAGAAGCTATTGGGCTTACTTAACTAAAGTTGATAGACGATCAATTTCTGGATGGCGTTGGGCTGGTTTTAGATGGGTTTACTTTGGAGTTGATTTAAGAAGAATTGATTCTTTTATTTGTTACTAAATAATAAAATATTATTTATTTCAAACTTTTATCCCTTAATCTACTAAAATCTATTTAATTTATTATTTTCTAAATAAA